>Ga0222419_100585_pt1 | contig 28171 bp, 25 predicted proteins | sample 1B20Ametagenome_FD_182474 | JGI IMG/M metagenome (GOLD analysis project Ga0222419, IMG submission 182474) | Enriched microbial communities from leaf-cutter ant dump, University of Wisconsin, Madison, United States - 1B20A (version 2) | ecosystem: Environmental > Terrestrial > Nest > Insects nest... | reverse complement strand
TAATATATATTTTTTTTTTTTTTTTTTTTTTTTTTTTTTTTTTTGATTTTTTCTGTAAGATATGCTGTGGTTTTGTGTTTCTATTGTAGAAAGCGCAGATGACATGCAACGTATTGATGATATTATAAACCTTTTCAAGGCATATTTGCAAGGCACTTTGACTGTGGAAGAAGGGCAGGAATTGGAAAAACTGTTTTCAGACCATCCGGTATTAAAGGAACTTGCAAAGGAACTGGATACAGAGGACGGACTGCGGGAAGCTTTGGAATCTTACCGAAACCTATATGACCAAGGTTGGCAGGAAAAAGAAGAGATGATGTTGCACAATATTTTGTCGCGCATCAGGCCGTCACAAGAATACAAGCCAAGAAAAACAGTTTGGAAAAACATCGTCGTTTATACATCGGTAGCGGCAGTAGCGTTGATTGTTATTTTTGCCTCCATTCGCAGGAATACAGTGATAGACCCGTCTAACCTAACGGAAGATACCGTTGACTTTGTCTCAGGCTATAATAAAGCACAACTTACCTTGTCGAATGGAAATCAAATTAACCTAAGTGACCAACACCAGGGTATTATTATAGACGAACATTTGGCCTACGAGGATGGCACCCCATTATTGAGACAAGAGACGATGGAAGAAAATGCTACGCTGATTCTTTCCACACCTCGTGGAGGGCAGTACCAAGCAACACTATCCGACGGAACAAAAGTATGGCTGAATGCGGAAAGCAAGTTGGTGTATCCACATCGTTTTGCGAAAGATATGCGGCATGTGGAGCTTGAGGGCGAAGCTTATTTTGAAGTAGCCCATCAGGATGGTGTTCCTTTTGTCATCAACACGAGCAAGGAGAAAGTTGAAGTGCTGGGAACGCATTTCAATGTGAATTCATACAAGACCGATCAGAGCTCCACTGTGGCTTTGTTAGAAGGGAAAGTGAGGGTGACATGGAGAGACAAGGTTTCCAAAATCTTGCTTCCCGGGCAACAAAGCGTTGTTTCAGATGGAAATATGGACGTGCAAACGGTGAATGTGGAAGAGAGTGTAGCATGGAAGAACGGTGAATTTATGTTCAACAATGAAACGTTGGAGAGCATTATGCTTAAACTATCAAGATGGTACGATCTGGATATTTCGGTTGCGCCAGCGTTAAGAGAAGTTAGGATTTGGGGATCGGTTTCGCGTTATGAAAATTTTAACCAGGTGCTTAAACTAATCAAAATGACCGATGATCAGATCCGTCTGGATGTGCAGGGAAGGAGGGTGAAACTTGTGAAATAGCATGATGTTAGAGAAAACCGGGAAGCGGCCACTTACCCGGTTTATAGGTTCCAGTTATAAATAAGTGATGAAACAGATTAATAAACTTAAAACCATTCAAATGTAATGAAAAATTATGTTTTATCGACGGAGAAGGACAACTTGTCTTCCTGTCGCAAGTATCTTTTGATGATGAAGATGTTAATTGCATTCCTGCTCTGCTCGGTTTTCCAGATTCAAGCCAGCAGTTTGGCACAAACCGTAACCATCCACAAAAAGGACATGACATTTGTGAATATTCTGCGCGAAATAAAAAAGCAGACAGGCTATACTATTATCTGCAGCAGTGATATTCTTCACAACGTGAAGGCATCGGATGTGGATCTGAAAAATAAACCGCTTGAAGAAGCGTTGGAGCTCATTCTTTCACCGAACAACCTCGGGTATTATGTGGAAGGAAAATCGATTGTCGTAAGACAGGAGAAGTCAAACCATTCTGTACAAACGATGTCGTTGACCAAAAAACCTGAGCAACAGACCAGAACCATTCGAGGACGTATTACCGACATTGGAGGTGAACCGCTCTCGGGGATCAGTGTGCTGGTGAAAGGCACGACGAAAGGCACCAGTACGGATAGCAATGGTGAATATGCCATTGATGTGTCCGCTAACGATGCGGTGTTGATTTTTAGTTCGATTGGGTTTGTCGCACAAGAAATTTCCACCGTTGGCAAAACACAGATTTCGGTGGTATTGCAGTCAGAGAGCAGTGATATAGATGAAGTGGTGGTTACTGCTTTGGGCATCAAGCGAGAGGAGAAATCATTGGGGTATGCTGTTCAAAAAGTATCGGGAGAGGCACTTCAAACCGTCAAAGGAGTAGACGTTGTACAATCCTTAACAGGTAAAACTGCTGGTTTGGTCATTAAGAATACAACCGAATTTTATGGTAATTCCGGCATCGAAATGCGCGGCGAATCGCCCTTGTTAGTTATCAACGGCGTGCCTTATGGCAATATGTCTTTAAAGGATATACCGGCGGATGAAATAGAAGAGATTACGATGTTGAAAGGTGCTACAGCCGCGGCGTTGTACGGATCGAGAGGTTCTGCCGGTGCAGTCATGATCACGACGAAAGGTGGCGTAGGCAAAGGATTGGCGATAGACTTTAACAGCAATACAATGTTTCGGGCTGGCTGGGTTGCGATTCCGAAGGCACAGACTTCCTATGGGCATGGTCTGAATGGTGAAATTGCCGATGATTACGTTTGGGGACCTAAACTTGATATCGGCAATACCGCTATGCAGTGGAATCCAAAAACAAAACAGATGGAAGAAATGCCTTTAGTTTCTTCAGGGAAAGACAATTTTAAGAACTTTCTCGAACCCGGCATGATTTCTAATAACAATATCAGTATTACCCAAACCGGCGAAAATGGATTTTTTAGATCCAGCCTCAGCTATGTACGTGATAAGGGGCAATATCCTAATCAAAAAATGAACAAAATAAACTATTCATTGAATGGAGAGCTGAAATTGGGAGATAAATTTTCCATCGAAAGCCAGATGGGATATCTGCGCAGTGCCGCACCCCAAATATGGGGAGGAGGATATAACGCGCAGGGATATATTTACCAGATTCTGATGTGGTCCGGTCCAGATTATGATCTGCGTGACTACAAGGATTATTGGGTGACACCAAATGAAAAGCAGAATTGGCTGTATGATGCATGGTATGATAATCCTTACCTTATTGCCTATGAAAAACTTCTCGGATTGGAAGAGAACAAGCTGAATGCCAGTCTAACCATGAACTATTCCATTCAAGACAATTTGAAATTGGTTTTCCGAAACGGTTACGACACGTACCGAGATGAAGACAAAGCGCGCAATCCTGCAGGTATTTATTCAGACAGGGGACCGAGCGTGAGCGGAAACAGCTTTGGCTGGAATGGAAAGGGATTCTATGGCGTGAACCAACGCTGGGGAAATAGTATCAACTCCGATTTGATGTTAATGTACAATAAGAGCGTTGGAGAATTTGACTTGGATGTATTAGGAGGTGGAAGTTTGTATTATTACCAAGATAAATACCAAGGCGCTAAGACTGTAAATGGATTGTCCGTGCCGGGTTGGTATTCCTTGGCAAATGCTGTGCCTTCGGACGCACCCGGAATCAATTCCATTGATCATATGGCAGGGACGACCAAACAGCAAGTAAACAGTGTTTACGGAAAATTATCAATTGCATGGAAAGATGCCGTTTATTTGGACGTCACAGGCAGGAACGATTGGAGTTCTACACAGCCTGAAAACGAGCGCTCTTATTTTTATCCTTCGGTGGTGGGAAGTGTCGTGCTGTCTGAATTTATGGATACGCCCACTTGGCTTTCGATGTGGAAATTAAGAGGCTCATGGACCATTGCAAAGTCACCGTTGGGTGTGTATGATAGCAATCGTCCTTATTCAGTTTCCAATGCTTGGGGACTGGTGAGCTCTTTATATCCTGAAAACCTGATCGGCAATGAGCTGTTGCCTTCTGAAACAAGGACTTGGGAAGTAGGGACGGCCGGTTATTTTTTCAACAAAAGGCTCTACGTGGACGTGGCGTACTTTGATAAGCTATATTACCATAGACAGATCGAACAGGATATCGCCCATTCATCAGGCTTTAAAAACACGCTTATCAATACAAAGGAAACATATGCAAGGCGTGGTTTGGAAATCACCCTCTCAGGAACGGTCCTGAAAAAGGAGAACATTGAGTGGAATTCCATGTTCAACTATTCCTATCAGCATCGCTATTTTGTCGATATCGATCCTGTCCATTCCAAGAGCGATCAATGGACAAAACCGGGCAAGCGCCTAGATTACTATGCCGAGACTGAAAAAGTGCTTCGAGATCCTGAAGGAAACATGATACACCGGCAGGACGGAAATGTTTGGTTGGACAATTACAGACGCTTATACGGCTATAAAGATCCCAATTTCTCGTTTGGGTTTACCAATAACGTCAAGTGGAAAGATTGGACATTTGGCGTGTCAATAGACGGTCGTATAGGAGGCTTGATGGACAATTACGTGTATGGGAAGATGTTTGATACGGGCTCAGCTCCGGAAACAGATACACCCGAACGATATGACGAAGTGGTGAACGGTAAAAAATATATTGGAAAAGGCGTAAAGGTGGTGAGTGGTTCGGTGAAATACGATACAGAAGGCAATATCTTGGAAGATACACGTCAATATGCCCCAAACGATATCCCCGTCAGCTATCAGGAATATACGCGGTTGTTGGGTAACTCTTGGGAGAGTCGGATCCACAACCAATCTTTTATCAAACTCAGGGAACTCTCCGTGTCTTATAATCTTCCAAGTAAGTGGATCAACAACTCGGTTATCCGCAATGCAGCTGTTTCTTTGACCGGGCAGAATCTGTGGTTGTGGACGAAGGATTTTAAATATTCTGATCCGGATGTAGGCGACGAAGATATGAACGCGCCTTCTCAACGTATGTTGGGCATCAACTTGAAAATAGGATTTTAAAACGGGGTAGATTGATTACTTGTTAAAATAAATGTCATGAATTATAAAATAATCAATATAGGCATCGCTCTCTTGTTATTGGTTTCTGTCATGGGTTGCAAAAACTTTGATGAGCTGAATACAGATCCAGATAAATCACTTGTTTCTTCGGCTCCTTGGTTGGCAACCGAAATGATAAAGAATATTACATCGACCGCCATCACGAGAACAAAAGGGTTTACAGAACCCTATCAGCACGGAAAATATGTGCTTTTTACGGAGAGAAAAGAAGGTACGCAGTACAACAATTTAGGAAGAGCCAGTTTTTCCGATCACCTTTGGACGTTGAGAAATGTTGCACCGATGATTGCCTACGCCGAACAGTTGCCCGAAAAGGAGGCAAACGCGTATAAGGCGCTGGGCCATTTCATCCGTGCTTGGCAATTTTTCCAATTGAGCATGCGGGTAGGGGATATCCCCTATTCTGAGGCCATCCAAGGACTTGATGGGATAATAAAACCGAAGTACGCCCCACAAAAAGAGGTGTTCAAGGGAATTCTGGATGAGTTGGATCAAGCCAACGAACTATTTGCACAGGGAGAGAAGTTTGATGGCGATTTCATTTATAAAGGGAATGTCGATCAGTGGCGTAGATTGGTGAATAGTTTTGAATTGTACGTGCTGATCAACCTGCATAAAAAAGTATCAGATGCGGATTTGAATGTTGTCAGTAAATTTAAGGAGGTAGCACAACGACCATTGATGCGAAATTTTGACGACAATTTTGCCGTGACGTACAATACTTCACGTGGTTACACCTACCCTTGGAGCAACACACCTTCTGACCTCAATAACTTTACGCAATATACCATGCTGTCGGCAACATACATTGGCCTTTTGAAGGATCATGGCGACCGCCGTTTGTTTTATGTTGCAGAACCCGCGGTGGCGTTGTTGAAGCAGGGTAAGAACCCTTCTTCGTTTGATGCGTATACCGGTGTAGAGTCCTCTGATGATTACAATAGTGTTGTCGATAAGAAAAACAAAGGTGAATATAGCGATCTCAATTTAAGGTATATTGAATCTGCTACAGCGGAGCCTGTCGGGTTATTGTGCCATTGGGACGTCGAATTTTTACTGGCCGAAGCCGCGGTAAGGGGTTGGATCGACGACAATGCACAGGAACATTATGAAAATGGTATTAAAAGTTCCATGGCCTTCTACAGTCATTACGGTAGTGATAAGTATAATCATGGTGTGGCTTTAGATGAAACCTATGTAAACGGATATGTCACTGCTGTAGCACTGACCGGAAATACAGAAAATAAAATCCAACAGATTCTTGAGCAGAAGTATATGGCGGGATTGTTCCAGAACAGATACCAAGCTTGGTTTGAATTTAGACGGACAGGCTATCCGAAATTTATCTTGAACCCTAATTCAAATATGAATCCGACGGATAACACGAAATTTCCGACAAGGTGGCAATACCCGCAAAATGAAATTGATTTCAATACCGATAATCTAAAGAGTGCTGTCCAAAGACAGTATAACGGTAGCGACGATTTCAACGGTATCATGTGGATATTGCAGTAGGATATTAACACGCCAACAATCGGCATTCAGGATAACACATGATGTCACTGCTATCATCGCCTTTGGCGAGACACTGCGCGGCTTTTTAGACCGAAATTCTTTATTATCACAATGTCGGTTCTAACGGTCCTATGAATATCCGCGTGGTGGATTGATGATTTTAGTTTAAGGGGGCTTTGTTTCATTAATGAGCTTCATAGAGACATATCGCGTTAAACGAATGCTTATTCCAAATAATAGGGGAATCCGGCTCAATATGGATTGGGCCGGATTTCTTGCTTCTAAAAAGCGTTGCTAAATCTCATAGAATACGCAAATAACGCCGTGATGACGACTTTGTTTTTATAATATCAGGAAGAAATCGTGAAGAAGCCAAACAAAAAGTTCATTCTATTTGTTTTTCAACCAGATAAAAAATAACAATAACATGGCGGATAAAATCATAGGTGTAATCGTAGGATCTCTTCGTAAAGAGTCTTTCAACAAAAAGGTGGCTAACTTTCTGATCGAAAATGCGCCACAGGGATATCGTTTAGAGCAGATTGATATAGGGCAGCTTCCTTTGTATAATCAAGATTATGATGAAGGAGGGGCGCCGGAGAGTTATGCGCCCTTCAGAGAAAAGATAGAGGCAACTAGCGGCATTATATTCGTCACACCTGAATACAACCGCTCGATACCCGGCGGACTAAAGAATGCGTTGGACGTAGGATCTCGCCCCTATGGATCGAATGTATGGGATGGGAAACCAGCTTTGGTCATATCTTCTTCCATTAGTGGTATCAGTGGTTTTGGTGCGAATCACCACCTTCGCCAGTCATTGACATTCCTCAATATGCCGGCTCTTCAGCAACCAGAAGTTTACCTGGCCAATGTGCAGGATTTCTTTGACGAAAATGGGAAATTGATCAAAGAAGACACTGCCAAGTTTTTGTTAAAGGCTTTGGATGCTTATATCAAATTTTTGGAGAAATTGTCGGCATCTTAAAGGTCTTTTCAGAGTCTAGCTTTCCAAGTATCTTGTCGTCCCTTCAGGGAAGTTGCTGGGTTTCAAAAATAAACAAAGACAAAAAAGCGGGAATCCCCAATGGATTCCCGCTTTTATTTTATGTGATAACATCGAATGTTCGTGTTAGTATCTGCTTCTGGACTCTCTACGTTTTCCGGAGAAATCGCGAAAGCCACTATTTTCTCTGCGATCGCGACGGTCAGAGCCATTTCTGCGCTCGCTTCTAGGCCGATCTCTACGGTCTCCTCTTCCGCCACGATCTCTGGATCTTCCGCCACGGCTCTCGCCTCTGCCTTCGTCACCAGAAACCTCGATGCGAACTTGACGTCCGTTGAAATCAACGCCCTTGAATCCTTCAAAGACTTTGTTTACTTCAGCATCTTCAACTTCGAAAAATGTAAATACACCTTTCATGTCAATTTTGCCAACCGATTTGCCTGAAATATTGGCATTGTTGCAAATGAATCCAAGCATGTCGCCACGAGAAAACTCGTCTACAGCTCCAAGGTTCATGAATAAACGAGTATATCCGTTGGAACGGCTTCCTCTACGTTCGCCACGATCCCTGTCACCGTCATCTCTACGGCTACCTTCGCGTGCGTCCAAATTCAAATCAGGCGCATTTTTGTAGTAATCCAAGAAACGGTTGAATTCCAAAGAAGCAAAACGTTTGATGATGTCCTCTTTAGACAAATCCTGCACGCTTTCCATAATTGTTGGAAGGAACGGTGTGATTTGGTCCTCATTGATATCTACGCTATGGATTTTGTCGACGATAGCGAACAATTGTTTTTCGCAGACTTCTGTACCTTGAGGTACTTGTTTCTTTTCGAAGGATTTGCCGATAATCTTTTCGATATGGCGGATTTTGCTTTGCTCTTTTACGTTCACCAAAGATAAAGAGATGCCTGTTTTACCTGCGCGGGCTGTACGGCCAGAGCGGTGGGTGTAATTCTCTACTTCATCTGGTAAAGAGTAGTTGATGACGTGTGTCACGTCGTTGACGTCGATACCACGGGCAGCCACGTCTGTAGCAATCAACAACTGAAGGTTACGCTCGCGATAACGCTTCATCACCTTATCACGTTGCTGTTGGGAAAGGTCGCCATGCAAAGAGTCGGCATTGTAGCCATCTCTAACCAAAGCTTCTGCAATCTCCTGCGTTTCAATTTTTGTACGACAAAACACGATACCGAAGATTTCGGGATAGTAGTCTACAATACGTTTGAACGCCGCATATTTATCTTTAGCCTTAATTAAATAGTAGTGGTGTTCAATGTTTGCGTTTCCGGTGTTTTTAGTACCAACAGTCAGCTCGTGGGGATCGGTCATATAGTTTTGGGCTATACGACGGACTTCCTTAGGCATGGTGGCCGAAAACAACCAGGTTTTCTTGGTGTCCGGGGTTTCAGAAAGGATGTTGTTGATGTCCTCCTGGAATCCCATGTTCAACATTTCATCTGCTTCGTCCAATACGACGTATTTTACGCCGGAGAAGTCGATGGCATTTCTGCCGATGATGTCCAACATACGTCCGGGCGTAGCGACTACAATTTGTACACCACGACGGATCTGACGCAATTGATCAGAAATGTTGGCGCCACCATACACCGCTACAACATGAGCGTTGTCAATGTACTTGGCGTAGATCTCTAAATCTTTTGCGATTTGCAAGCAGAGCTCGCGAGTAGGGCATAATACTAATGCCTGCGGATGCTTTTGAGAAAAGTCAATTAACTCTAATAGTGGAAGACCAAATGCCGCTGTCTTTCCTGTGCCGGTTTGGGCTAATCCGACAAAATCGTCGTTACCAGTCAATAAAACAGGAATGGCTTTTTCCTGAATGGGAGATGGTTTTTCGAAACCAAGCTCAGTGATGGCATTAACAACTTCATGACGGATCCCCAAGTCTAAAAATGGGTTCATGAAATAAATTATACAATAGGCCCTATTGCCTAAGGCGATGCAAAGGTACGGTTATTTTTTGAATATCCAAACCTTTTTTAAAAAAAAATATAACAACGCTTGGCAGTTGTACAATTGGTTTTATAATCAATGCTTTTTGTGTCGACATTCCGGTTCTGGTGAGCGTAAGGATGAACTGATGGCAGGTCAAATAAAAAAAGCCGACGCAATGCAATGGTCGGCCTTTCGGTATAAAATGATGGGTTTTAGTATAGCGTAAATTCCACCCGGCGATTCAGCTGTCGGCCCTCGGCGGTGGCATTGCTGGCAATAGGTTGGTTTGGACCATACCCTGTTGCTTCAATGCGCGATGGGTTTGCTCCCTTAGATACCAAATAGGCTTTTACAGCTTCTGCTCGTTCTTTCGATAGGCGCAGGTTGGTTTGAAGCGATCCCGTGTTATCGGTATGTCCGGCCAGTTTTAAGCTGAAGTTTTTCTCGATCAATAAAACGGCCACTTTGTCCAACGAAGGGAAAGAAGTCGAGCGAATTGTTGATTTTCCCAAATCAAACTCCAGATTTTTAATGGCTTCGTCTACCACTTTTTTGTCCTCTTCGGTGACAACGATTTTCTCAATTTTCTCGATTACTTTTGTTTCGTGCTTCATTTCAGGAAGCGGACAGCCCGAACCGTCTACTTTGACTCCAGATGCGGTATTTGGACATTTGTCGTATTTGTTAGGCACGCCATCGCCGTCATCATCTTTCAATTCGCTCTCCAATTTGTCAAGTCTTGCATTCAAGGCATTGTTAGAAGCTTGCAGTGCATCTCTTTCGGCCTTTAATTCGTCATATTTTGCAGTATAATCGTTAACAAGTGTAGCTACCGGATTGCTATTGCCCAAATAAGGTTTTTGCTTTGTGCCAAGGGCAAATTCAAGGCCTGCGTGTGCATAGGAGAACAGATCGTTTTTATAAGGACCGTATTGCGTACCAGCCAGACCATCAAAATGTTGATTTGCCCAATTTAATTGATAACCTAAATCGAGGTTGATGCCTTTGGCAATGGTAAATTTAAAACCGGCGTCTAACGGTACGTACAGTTTTGTGGTAGCGCTGTTCGTCGTTTTGTTGCCTTCTGTATCTTCTATTGCAGCCTCAAAATTTAATGCGCCTACACCCAAAGCAAAATAGGGCTTAATAAAGCTGTTGAAGAACCGCCAGTTGGTATTGGCCAAGGTCCATTCGCCACTAAACGCCGCTGACCAAGGTGTTTTTGTTTCGAAGGAGCTTATACTGCCTGTCGCTGCACCGGGAACTTCGTTAATGCCACTAACTTTTCCGCCTAGGTATTGGGCTTTCAATCCAAAAGATGGTGAAATCTGCTTTTTTATGTAAGCGCTGTAACCGACGTTGTGTTCCAATTTGCTAAAAGGTGCATTGTTAAACCCTAAAATATTGGATTGATTAAGTACACCGGCATTGATGCCCAATGACCATGTACGGTATGCTTCTATAGACCCTAATGGTGTCGTGCCGTCGATGGTCGATTTATCCTGTGCAAAAGTAGCAGAGGAGACAAGACTTGCCACTGCTAAAATTGATAAAGTGCTGCGTGTTCTCATAAATGTTAAATTTGTTTCGCAAAAATAAATGTTAACCATGTGCTTTCCAAACGATAAAAGTAAGAGGGCATCATTTCCATCCGGCGATTTTTCCGTCAAAAGCCCTTTATGCCAGTTGTATGCTGTTTTTCGTGACAGGAAAATTATTTATTCTAGCTAACGCGTGCGAAAAATTTTGGTATAGAAACATGAAAGGCTAATTTTTTGACAATGTTTTCGCCTATAAATTTCCTGAAAATACTCTTTCTGCTCTTGGTAATTAACAAAAGGTCTATTTGTTCATCAATAATCACTTGGCCTATGGCGTGAGAAATGTTCTCGACGGTGCGGTTATAGAGGACCTGTGGTTTAACCGTGTAGGATATGTTTTGGATACCTGTTCTGTGGATAATCTCTGCGATCCAATCTTTGAATTGACGATCGATCGTGATGATATCTTTATCGTCTTTGTTCACGTGGATCAACACGAGTTCAAAATCTTTTCCGAGCAACTCAATGGCTTGTAAAAGGACCTGGATTTCACCTTCTTTGAAGTTGCATAACAGGCCCACACGATCTTTTTTAAAAAGACTAGCTTCCTTTGGGACAGCCAATACCGGTGTTCTGGAGTTCAAGATCACGTCATAGGTGTTGCTGCCCAAAAACAGCGCTTCTAAGCCTGCTGAACCTTTAGTTCCCATGATGACGGCATCGTAACTATAAGCTGCCGTCATTTTGCTTACTTCTTCATAAAGATTACCATCTTTAAAAAACTCGTGAAAAATAAGGTTAGGATACTTTGCTCTTGTTGCTTCCAACAGTTTGACCATGTTTTTTTTCGCTATTTCTACTTCCGGATCCACAAGATCGGGATTGATATTTCTATTGGCATAGAGGTTGGAATGACTGGTGAAGATATGGACAAAATCGATCTCTTGGCTGTTAAGTGCTGCGATTTGACAACCATATGCTACGGCTGCTTGCGAGTACTCCGAAAAATCTACTGGTATTAATATTTTTTTCATCTTGATATATTTTTAAAGGTGTCGATGTTTAGCGGTCCGTTACAGACTGACTATCTAGGTTGCCATTAGATTGTTTTACCAAAAAAAGCCGCTGTGTGAAGTTCCAATACCATTGCTTTGGATACAGAGGAGGTGAACAGTCTTTGAAAAAAGGTTTTTCTACTCTTTGAGACCAATATCATATCGATGTTGTTGTTGTCAATGATCTGTGTAATCACTTCTGGTACCGTGTCTAAATTCTTATCCTCTTTGATAATAGGTTTGACAATTTCGTGAATATGTGCCATGCCTGTAAACTCCTGTACATTAAATCGCCAAGAGTCCAGTTTGTTTTGGAGGTCTATCGGATCATCGGTTTCCTTATGCACATGAATGAGTGTCAGATCTACCTGTGTTTTGAATATATGTAAAAATTCTTTGAGGGTAACCAGTTCCTCTTGTTTAAAGTTGGTTAACAAGCCAACTTTTTGAGGTGTTGTTTCTACTTTTTTGGCAGGTACAGCAATGATGGGGATAGGGGATTTTGCCATGATAAGAGCTGTATTGCTGCCCCAGAAGACATTCTTTTTGGCGGAAGCCCCTGTAGTGCCCATAACAATAGCTATATAATCCGATCGCTTGGCTTCTCGTGGAACAGTCTCTTCCAATAGCCCTCTTTCATTTTGAAAGGAGATCAATAGCGTGGGAAATGCCTCTTGCAGTTTGCATACCCATTCCTTAATGAGAATGTCTGCCTTTAGTACGGTAGAATCATCTGTTTCCTGTGTAGCATCCGCTTCGCTGAACCCAGCCGAAAACGCTGTATAGCAATGAAGCAAATGCAAATTGTAGTGGTTTTTAACGCATATAGTGGCCGCATATTTCGCCGCAGCTAAAGCATTTTCCGAAAAATCCGTTGGAACTAATATTTTCATGTACCTATCTGCTGTGTTACTCCATAAAAATAGGAAAAAAAAGTGGTAAATTATAGAAAATGGTGGTTTTAAAAATGGAGAAGCTTTGGCTGGTTTGTCTGAGCAGCACATAAAAGCCTATTCTGCTATTGCACGTTGTGAGAGCCATCATTTTTGAGTAAGTTTGCACTTTGAAAAAATTAGTACAGCATTCTATGACCAGTAGAGAAATACGCGAGGCATTTTTAAGTTTTTTTGCAAATAAATCACATCAGATTGTCCCGTCAGCACCAGTCGTTGTGAAGAACGACCCGACACTGATGTTTACCAATGCGGGCATGAACCAATTCAAGGATATTTTTTTAGGCGAAGCACAAGCAAAATATCCACGTGTGGCAGATACACAACGATGTCTTCGGGTGTCAGGTAAGCATAATGATCTGGAAGAAGTGGGGATAGATACTTATCATCATACGTTGTTTGAAATGTTGGGCAATTGGTCGTTCGGGGATTATTTCAAAAAAGAAGCGATCGCGTGGGCTTGGGAGTTGCTGACAGAAGTATACCAATTGGATAAAGACCGCTTATATGTAACGATTTTTGAAGGCGATGCGCAAGAGGGGTTGGAACGTGATGCGGAAGCATACGCTATCTGGAAAGATTTTATTGCTGAAGACCGGATTTTATTGGGTAACAAAAAGGATAATTTTTGGGAAATGGGCGAGACAGGACCTTGTGGCCCTTGTTCCGAAATCCATTACGACATGCGCCCAAATGAAGAGCGCCAACAGGTCATCGGTCACCAACTGGTAAATGCAGACCATCCACAAGTCATCGAAATCTGGAATTTGGTATTTATGCAATTCAATCGGCTAAAGAACGGTCGTTTGGAGCCCTTGCCGGCCAAACATGTCGATACAGGAATGGGATTCGAACGTTTGGTCAGAGCGATACAGGGCAAAACGTCTAATTACGATACGGATGTGTTCCAACCGATCATTCAATTTATTGCCGAAAAATCAGGAATTACTTATGGCACCGATGAAAAAACGGATATTGCCATGCGGGTCCTTTCCGATCATATTCGGGCAGTTGCTTTTGCGATTGCAGACGGACAATTGCCTTCAAACAATAAAGCGGGATATGTTATCCGTCGTATCCTACGTCGAGCCGTACGTTATGCCTATACGTTTCTCGACTTTAAAACTCCTTTTATCAATGAGCTGGTTCCCTTATTGGCTAAACAATTTGAAGGTGTTTTTGACGAATTGATACAGCAACAACATTTTGTGCAAAAGGTCGTTTTAGAGGAGGAGGTCTCGTTTTTGAGAACGTTGACAACAGGTATACAGCGATTTGAAAATTATGTGTCCGATCATCAAGAAGTGGATGGAACGTTTGCCTTTGAGCTTTTTGATACATACGGTTTCCCCATAGACTTGACCGAATTGCTATCGAGGGAAAAGGGGATGAAAGTAGACATGGAAGGTTTCCAAACGGCATTGCAGCAACAAAAAGACCGTTCAAGGGCAGCGACGGCTATCGATACGGGTGATTGGGTAACTATCAATGAAGACGAGGAGACAGCATTTGTGGGCTACGATTATTTGGAGGCAACAACTCAAATCCTGAAATACCGAACAGTAAAAGCCAAAGGGAAAGAGCAGTATCAATTGGTGCTGTCTGTTACGCCTTTCTATCCCGAAGGAGGAGGACAGGTTGGCGACACAGGTGTGTTGATTTCGGAAGCCAATGAAAAGATTTTTGTGACCGATACAAAGAAAGAAAACGGCCTGATTATTCATTTCGTAAATGAGTTGCCCCCTGTGTTGGAAGGTGATTTCAAGGCGGTCGTTGACAGGACAAAACGTTTGGACACTGAAAACAACCATTCGGCTACACACTTATTGCACGCGGCACTGAAGCAGGTTTTAGGCGATCATGTCAATCAGAAAGGATCTTTGGTTTCTCCGGATGTATTGCGCTTTGATGTGTCGCATTTTGCGAAGATCACGGCGGAAGAGATCAAGCAGGTGGAAGATATTGTCAATGCCAAGATTCGGGAGAACATTGCATTAAAGGAAGAGCGCCATGTACCTTTTCAGCAGGCTATTGATTCAGGCGTTACAGCTCTTTTTGGTGAAAAATACGGCGATTATGTCCGTGTAATTACTTTTGAGGACGCCTTCTCTAAAGAGCTTTGTGGAGGTACGCATGTGAAAGCTACGGGGCAGATAGGTTTCTTTAAGATCACGTCCGAGTCGGCTGTTGCGGCAGGAGTAAGGCGTATCGAAGCCATTACCGGAACAAAGGCGGCTACCGTGATTCGCGAGCATTTTGATTTGGTGGAAAAAATGCGCGAATTGATGAACAATCCAAAAGATTTTGTGGTGGCTCTAGGAAAGATTATTGATGAAAATAGCGATTTGAAAAAGGCCATCGAACAACAGATTCGGGAAAAATCGTTGACACTTAAAAATGATTTGGAGGCTAAAATAGAAAACATTGATGGCGTAAATTTCCTTTCTACCATTGTGGATCTTCCGAATGCTGATGCCGTCAAGACATTGGCCTATGCGATGAAGGGGGGCGGAGATAATGTTTTTGTTGTCTTAGGAGCTGATTTTGAGGGAAAACCGAGTCTTACTGTGGCTATTTCGGACAATTTGGCTAAAGAAAGGGGGTGGAACGCGGGAGCGATTGTTAAGGATTTGGCTAAGGACATTCAAGGTGGCGGTGGCGGACAACCATTCTTTGCCACGGCGGGAGGTAAACTGAGCGAGGGACTGCCAAAAGCCATTGCACGGGCAAAGGAATTTTTGAAGTAGACAGCTCAGTACATGACAAAAATACTATTCTCATCATTGCGAACCCGAAGAGCGAGGGCGATGCAATCTATTTGAGCTGAAAATGCAGATTGGTTTCCGTTGGAGTTACCTTCGGTGGCCTTCATACTTCCTCGTAATAACGCATTTTTAATTGTACAATTATTTTTGTCATGTATTAATAAACAGGTTGTAACATTAAAAGTCAGATATGAATAACATATGCAAGTTTATCTTTGGATTGAGTTTATGGTTTGTTTTGGGATGTTCCAACAATAACGTAATCCATGTCTCGGGGACAATCAACAATCCTGGCAACGTAAAAGTGGTGGCCTTTTATGAAGGAGACAGAAAGCTGGATTCCGTTTACTTGGCTGACGGGAACAAATTTCGGTTTGAAAGAGAGGCGACACAACCTCGACTGCTTTCTATTGCTGTTGGGAACAACAAATATCCGGTGATTCTGACCCCGGGAGAGAAATTGACTTTTATTGCCGATATGCATGACCCTGAAAACTATTCGGTGGAAGGTTCGGAATTGTCCTTGCTGTTGAAAGATTTCGCACCGCTTAAGCGTAGAAAAGATTTTGTGCAAGACTCGTTGCAAGGGGCTTTTGCCAAAGCTACCGCTGGCAAAAATGCAGAAGAGATCGAAAGTTTGCGTTACGATTATCTAACTGAGTTTAAGAACAAGTTGGCCGAGTATACACATCAGGCTGTTGCATTTGCCAATGCCAACAAAAACCTTGCTGGCTTTTATGCGATCAGCACACTGGATCCGGAAATTGCCGAGACAGAGATTATTCGCTATGCCACTGAAATTGAAAATCGGTTTACAGAAAATCGTTACGTTTCACAGTTTAAAGAAGAAGCAGCCAAGCTGAAAAAACTGGCTATAGGCCAGCCTGCGCCTGATTTTGAATCGTTCACGCCAAATAATAAACCTGTTAAGCTCTCAGATTTCAGGGGTCAGTATACGTTGATTGATTTTTGGGCCTCGTGGTGCGTGCCTTGCCGACAGGAAAACCCGAATATCGTGAAACAATACCATGCCTTTAAGGATAAAGGTTTTTCCATATTGGGCGTCTCATTGGACAGCAATCCGGGCAGTTGGATGCGTGCCATCCAAAACGATAAGTTGGAGTGGACGCAGGTTTCGGATTTGCAGGCATGGAGTTCGGACCTCATTATTACCTATCGCATCAAGGCTATTCCCACTTCGTATTTGATTGATCCTGATGGTAAAATCATCGCCAAAAACTTGCGTGGAAAAGAGTTGGAACAGTTTCTGCAACAGACGCTAAATTAAGTAGATGTTTAGTTTCTGTTAAGTGTTAACAATTTAATAATATTGCGTTAATTTTAGCTTACCATTGACTACATACCTTTAGCAAAAAAATGAGCATGAGTGCAAAACAAAAAATCTTGGTGGTGGACGATGAGCATGATATCGTTGATTTGATAGCGTACAACCTCACCAAAGAAGGTTATCAGATTTATCGTGCCTATAATGGCAAAGAGTGTATCGAAGTAGCTAAAGAGGTGAATCCTGACTTAATTATTTTGGACGTGATGATGCCTGAAATGGATGGTATAGAAGCTTGTCGGCTGATGCGCAATATGCCGGAATTCAAGCATACGTTTGTAGTTTTCTTGACCGCAAGGAGCGAAGAATATTCCGAAATTGCTGGATTTCATGTTGGAGCAGACGATTATATCGCCAAACCGATCAAACCCCGTGCACTAATGAGTCGTATCAACGCTATATTGAGACGAAACGCATCCGAGAATAATATGGCGGCGGGCGATAAGGTTGAAATCATGGATTTGGTCATCGACAGAGATTCTTTTTTGGTATATCGAGGCGAGGAGAAAATCGTGTTGGCCAAGAAGGAATTTGAACTGCTGTACTTGCTTGCCTCCAAGCCTAACAAAGTATATACAAGAGAACAGATTTTAAAAGCCATATGGGAAGATTCTGTGGTGGTGACGAATCGTACCATCGACGTGCATATCCGAAAGTTGCGCGAAAAAATTGGCGAAAACTATGTGGCGACAGTTAAAGGAGTGGGCTATAAGTTTGAATTGAATTAACTTTGTATTCTCTATCCAATTCTTCCCTTTAAATGTTCTTTAAAGACTTCTGAAGTTTTGAAAACTTCGGAAGTCTATACCGATCCTAGAGCAAACACATCTTAATTTTTATTCTTCCGAAAGGGAGGGGGGTTAGATTAAGGTATTGAAAACAAGTGCTTTGTTGATTTTTTCCCCTTTACCTCTAAGGAAGGAAGAGTGGACTACACCGTCCTGCTTATATCAGATATGGACAGATACGTTTGCCCTGTCGCCAATCATCCTTATTTGTCATTGTTCTTTAGAGTACCTATCTTTAAGCTTATTCTTTAGGCTTATCCAAACGGGTTTAAAGTTAAGTCAATGAAAAAGTACGTTATATGAGCCATCAACATATATTTGAAGGAGGTTTTTGTACAGTCTGTGGACAGACGCAGAAAAATTGCCTTGTAGCCGAAAATTCCACGTCGTGTTGCGATACCTGTCAACATGATGAACACAGCCATGAGGCACAAGGAGAGATTGTAAAACTGTTTATGCCCGCTATAGTCAGTTTGTTGCTGCTCTTGCTGGGGCTGTGCTTTGATCAGCTTATGCAACCAGATTGGTTCAAGGGAGTGATACGATTCATATGGTATCTGCTGGCTTATTGGCCGGTAGGTTTACCTGTCATCCGAGATGCCGTCAAAAACATCGCGAAAGGCAATGTTTTCTCTGAATTTTTCTTAATGGGAATAGCCACCGTCGGTGCCTTTGTCCTCGGCGAATATCCCGAAGGCGTGGCTGTTATGTTGTTCTATACCATTGGCGAAAACTTTCAGTCGCTTGCCGTCCGCAAGGCAAAAGCAAATATCAAAAGTCTATTGGACCAGCGGCCGGATGAGGCAACGTTGCTGGTTGGAAACACCCCAAAAGTGATAAAAGCCCGAGAAGTGGAAATTGACGATGTTATTTTGTTGAAGCCGGGGGAGAAATTGGCGTTAGATGGCGAGTTGTTAAGCGATACGGCATCCTTTAATACGGCAGCGCTGACAGGCGAAAGCAAACCTGACACCAAAACCCAGGGGGAGGTGGTATTGGCCGGGATGATTAATCTAGAAACAGTGGCGCAGGTGAAGGTCACCGCTGCTTATGAAGACAGCAAGCTAAGCAAAATTTTGGACCTCGTACAACATGCCACTACACAGAAAGCACCGACGGAGTTGTTTATTTCCAAATTTGCCAAAATCTATACCCCTATTGTGGTCTTTTTGGCCATCGGAATTGTAGCCTTACCGGCATTGATCGTGGCCGATTATTCCTTTGACGAGTGGTTGTATCGTGGGCTTGTTTTCTTGGTGATTTCTTGTCCATGTGCCTTGGTCATTTCGATTCCGTTGGGTTATTTTGGAGGAATTGGTGCAGCCAGTAGGCATGGGATATTGGTCAAGGGTAGTCATTTTTTGGATGTTTTGGCTGATACCAAGCAGGTTGTCATGGATAAAACGGGTACACTGACCGAAGGTGTTTTTGAAGTGCAGGACGTACAATTGCAGGAAGGGGTCGAAGAAGCTGTATTATTAAAGCTGGTAGATGCTCTTGAATCGAATAGCTCCCATCCGGCAGCCACGGCTATCCATCGCTATACAGGTAATAGTGGATTGCAGATAACAATGGAACAAGTGGAAGAGATTGCCGGGCACGGTCTTAAAGGTATGGTCGATGGACAGGAGCTTTTGGTCGGGAATTTTAAATTACTCGATAGATTTGGCATTCGCTACGATATGGATCCTTCTTCTATTGTCCATACCACCATCGCGATTTCGTTAAATGGCGCATATCAAGGTTATATTACCATTGCAGACAAAATAAGGGAGCAAGCCCAAGAGGCGGTCAAAAGAATACAGGATTTGGGCGTGAACACAACGATGCTTAGCGGGGATAAACGCACGGTGGTATCCGATGTGGCACGGCAACTGGGTATTGAAGATGCTTATGGCGATTTGTTGCCAGATGACAAGGTGCAAAAGCTTAGTGAAATAAAAGAACGATATGGTCAAGTGGCTTTTGTGGGGGATGGTGTGAATGATGCGCCTGTGGTGGCTTTGAGCGACGTTGGGTTAGCCATGGGTGGCTTGGGTAGCGATGCCACTATCGAAACAGCTGATGTGGTTATCCAGGACGATAATCCTGTCAAAATTCCGATGGCTATTCGTATTGGAAGAAAAACCAAACAACTTGTTTGGCAAAACATTACGTTGGCGTTTGGGGTAAAGGTTGTCGTGTTGGTATTGGGAGCTGGTGGTTTGGCGAACATGTGGGAAGCTGTTTTTGCCGATGTTGGTGTCGCACTGCTGGCTATCCTCAATGCGGTTCGGATTCAACGCATGGATTTTTAAGGCTTGTGAAGCATATGCAGAAATTTTCGTTTGGTCGCATGACTGTCGCTGGGTTCGTCTCAATATAGCTTAAACATGGAACGGCGGGAGAAATACCATCCGCTAAAAATTTGCGTGATATTTTTATCTCGTGGCTTGTTTGCCTTCCGGAATGTTGATGATGCCCGAACCCTCGATTAACGATTGGTTGTTTTCATAGATAACCTTCATCACTAATTGAAAATCTTCCCAATCGACTCCTTGTAACGTAACATAGCCATTCAAAGAGTCGATTTCCAAAATGGACAATTGGTTCGGGAAATCCTGTCCATCTACAACAGGGTCGAAACCTAAACCTATTTCGGGTTCAGCCCTTCTCGCAGAGTCGATAAGTGCGCTGTAGCGTGCTTTGAAGTTGTTGCTTAGCAACGTGTGGTTTTGAACCCATTGTTCAACATCATTGCTTTCCAATACCACGTAGTCGTTAATGAATTGTTCGGCAACACTATAGTCAATGCCTGATTCCATTTTAATGATACCTGTTACATCTGTTGTTTGATAGTCCGTGTCTACTTTTTTTTCTGTTTTGGATTGGCATGCCAAGCACATCAACAAACCTATGGCAATCGTATATCGTTTCATAACCAGCAAGATTGAAAGGTGTAAGTTACGAAAATATTTGCATAAATCTGTTCACACTATCGGTAAGCGTAGCGCAACCACATGTTAATTTGAGAATTACCCTACATTACTCCTTGAAAAAACAATTGTAGATAGGTCTGCCCTGATGATAAGCGCTTTATCGACACGCCATTTCTTTACTGATTTTCTTCTATCGATAATTCTTATAGCTTATCAATAATTTCTAGAATCAAAGGATAGGTGTTCTCTGTTACGATATCCAGCTCTTCAGACGCTAACCACTTGGCTTCTGTGATGTCTTCTTCCGCTTGTGGGACGAGCTTGGGTACTTTGTTGACAGCCATTTCGTACCAATTGGTTTGTTTCAGCACAAATTTTCCACGCATTACATAAGTATGGTAGGTCGTGCTGATTTTGGGGCCTAGGTAATCCACTTTTATGCCACATTCTTCTTCCACTTCGCGAAGGGCAGCATCCCGCATTTTCTCGTTATTCTCCACTTTGCCTTTCGGGAGATCCCATTTTCCTAAACGGTGGATAAATAAATACTGCCCTTCGCCATTTTTGACAACACCACCTGCTGCTTTGATAATAGTTGATTTTTGTAAAAGACTTTTGAAGACTTTTTCAATATCCGGATGTATGTACAGATAGGTGATTTGCTTTGTTGCTTTGCTTTTGGAGGCATTGAAAAGTTTTTCCAAGTCAATGTCTTGTAAACCAATTGTTTGAACGGATGTGAGTTTCTTTGGAAGAAAATCGGCTAAAATTAGCTGAGATTCGTTCATATAAATTTTATAAATTTGCGCCATGAATAATATTACTGAGGTTGAACAAAAAATTGCTGAATCCTTATTGCAAATTAAAGCAATAAAATTGCAACCTAAAAACCCTTTTACATGGGCGTCGGGTTGGAAGTCTCCAATTTATTGTGATAATCGTATTACATTATCACATCCGGCTATTCGAACATACATCCGTCAACGGCTTTCCCAATTGATTCAAGATGAGTTTGGGGCGGTGGAAATGATATCCGGTGTGGCAACGGCTGGGATACCTCAAGGAGCGTTGGTGGCGCAAGATTTGGGTCTGCCTTTTACCTATGTGCGCAACAGTGCCAAGAGCCATGGTCGTCAAAACCTTATTGAAGGGGAAGTGGTCAGCGGTCAGCGTGTAGTTGTTGTAGAGGATCTGATTTCTACCGGAAAAAGCAGCCTCCAAGCGGTGGAAGCTCTCCGTGGGGCTGGTTGCAACGTGGTCGGTTTGGTTTCTATCTTCACCTATGGTTTTGATGAGGCAGTGAATAATTTCGCTGAGGCTAAATGTCCGTTCTTCAGCTTGTGCAATTACGATGCATTGATTCAGGTAGCGGTTAACAATGGATATGTGATGGAATCGGATATGGCATTATTGGAAAATTGGCGTACAGATCCTGCAAATTGGTCTTCGGAACAACTTTCTTAATACATAATAAAGATGACAATCATACAAAACCACGTTGATATTCAAAAGCCTCTTGAAGAGGTGTATGCCTTTTTGGCCGATTTGAACAATCATGAACAATTGATGCCAGATAACATCTATAATTGGTCATCGACAGCTGATGAAGCACGATTTACCATTAAGAATATGGCTAAATTGGCGTTAAAGATTAGACAGCGTATCGAAAATAAAGAGGTGGTTTGTGTTCCGGCAGAGGAAGCTCCTTTTCCCATTACGTTACGTTGGAAAGTAGAAGCAAGGGGAGAGGGTATCACGCAGTCTACCTTTGTTATCGAAGCCGAATTGAATATGATGATGAAGATGATGGCTTCCGGACCTTTGCAGAAATTGGTGGACCATCAAGTCAATACATTGAAAAAAGTACTTGGATAAGCAAACATTTTAACGACATAAAAATCCCTAACATAGCGTTGGGGATTTTTTTTGCCCTTAAACGGGAAGAGTTTTGTATTTTTGTACTTCATACTTTAAATTAAATGGAATTACAATTAAAACGCCCTCTGGCTTTTTTTGATTTGGAAACGACGGGGGTGAATATCGCTATTGATCGTATTGTTGAAATTGCGATTTTAAAGGTTTCACCGGGAGGGAAAGAGGAAGTTTTGACGATGCGCATTCATCCAGAGAGACCTATTCCTGTGGAGTCATCGCTTTTTCACGGTATTTATGATGAGGATGTAAAGGATCTGCCTACTTTTAAGGAACGGGCGAAAGAAATTGCTGATTTTATTGCTGATGCAGACCTTGCAGGTTACAATTCCAACAAGTTTGACGTGCCTATGCTGATGGAAGAATTTTTGCGTGCAGGAGTTGATTTTTCATTGGAAGGGAGGGCTTTTGTGGATGTACAGAATATCTTCCATCAAATGGAGCAACGGACATTGAAAGCGGCGTACAAATTCTATTGTAATACGAATTTAGACAATGCGCATACGGCAGAGGCGGATGTTCGTGCCACCTATGAGGTGCTGAAGGCGCAGTTGGCTAAATATGAAGATGTAGCGTTTGAAGATAAACATGGAAAGGTGTCAAAACCTGTTGTGAACGATGTACAGGCCCTTCATGAATTTACCAACCTTAGCAAACCCGTTGATTTTGCAGGAAGACTGGTATACGATGAGGACGGTGATCCTGTTATTAATTTTGGCAAGCACAAAGGCAGGAAAGTAACGGATATATTTGAGATCGAGCCAAGTTATTATGCTTGGATGCAGAATGGCGATTTTCCGTTATATACAAAAAAAGTATTGGAGAACCTTTGGAACGAGCATCGCCATCAAAAGAATAAAGAAAAACAAGCTGAGCGTGCGACAACTTCTCCGAAACAACAACAAAAAAAGTCCAATGAACCGTCAAAGCCGATTACAACGGACATGCTAAAGGCTTTGCAAGGCAAATTTGGGAGATAAGGATGAACGCTTTAATCGTTATTATTTTTAATCGATCTTTGGCGAACACATTTTGGATAATTTTGACTTTTTTACGTAACATAGCATGAATCACGAAGAATTAGAGCATTTACAATGTTTAATTATTGGATCCGGTCCGGCAGGATATACGGCTGCCATCTACGCGGCGAGAGCCGACCTGAAACCGGTTGTTTATACAGGTATTGTTCCAGGTGGGCAATTGACACAAACGACCGAAGTCGATAATTTTCCGGGTTATCCGCAAGGTATCACCGGGCCCGTGTTGATGGAGGATTTAAAAGCGCAGGCCGAACGCTTCGGCACAGAAGTGCGTTTTGGCTATGCTACAGAAGTGGCGTTTTCCAACGACGGAGGGCTACACAAAGTGCAAATCGATGGCGAAAAATGGATTGTGGCTGAAACGGTGATTATTGCAACGGGTGCAACTGCCAAATGGTTGGGCTTACCGTCGGAAGAAAAATATAACGGTTTCGGTGTTTCAGCCTGTGCGGTGTGTGATGGTTTCTTCTTCAAAGGGCAAGATGTAGCCATTGTAGGTGCCGGTGATACTGCCGCAGAGGAAGCAACTTATTTGGCCAAGCTGTGCCGTAAGGTCTATATGTTGGTGCGTAGGGATGAATTTAGGGCTTCAAAAGCTATGGTACACCGTGTGATGAACACACCGAACATTGACGTGCTGTATAACACCGAAGCGGAAGAAATCTTAGGAAATGAAACAGGCGTAACAGGTCTTCGTGTAATCAATAATAAGACACAGGTGACTAGCCATTTGGACATTACGGGCTTCTTTGTGGCCATTGGCCATAAACCCAATACGGAGCTTTTCCAAGGAATCTTGGATATGGACGAAACCGGGTATTTGCTTACCCAAGCAGACAGTACGGCAACCAATATTCCGGGTGTATTCGCCTGTGGGGACGTGCAGGACCACGTGTATCGCCAGGCTATTACGGCGGCCGGTACGGGGTGCATGGCGGCATTGGAAGCCGAGCGGTACTTGGCGGCGAAGCACAGCCCGGTGGCGTAATGTTTTTTTATGTGGTGACGCACGCATTTCAATGCGTGCGTCGCCACATAAAATTTAGATCACTCTAAAATGCTTTAAGGCGTTCCATATGCCGTCATGGTCAACATCTGTGGTAATGTGGTTGGCAATTTCTTTTACTTCGGGATTGGCATTTCCCATAGCCACTCCAACGGCTACATGTTGAAGCATGGTAATATCATTACCTCCATCGCCAAATGCCATTGTTTGGTCGATATCCATACCAAAATATTTACAGAATATATCGATTCCTACGCGTTTGCTTTGTCCCTTGGGGTTGACATCAGCAAATAATGGTGTCCATCGTGAAGCCACCGAATTAGGCATGACTTCCTCCATAAACGCTTTTTCTTCCTCCGGTCCTAAAAAGATGTTGGTCTGTAGTACGCTTGAGATATCGACTTTGTCCATATCCACCAATGGCGGAATAGGTAGGTTTAAATGCGCATACATGCCGGCAATCTCGGGCGTGACGTCGTGGATGGTAATTTCCTGTTCAGACATGAAAGAAAAGCTCAATGGTTTTTCTTGAGCATAATTTATCACGGCTTGTATATCCTGCGGGTCAATGGCCTGCTTAAACAGGATATCCTCTTCTTTTGTGGCACAATAACCGCCATTAAAAGTAATAAAACCATCAAAATCCAGAAATTTTATATGATCAATGCTATTGATGGAGCGACCCGTCGATACGATAACCTTAATGCCCTGCGATTGAAGTTGTTGAATAGCTTGTTGTGTAGAATCAGGGACCTCGTGTGTTTTGAAACTCAATAAGGTTCCGTCGATATCAAAAAATACGGCTTTGATTTTGGGATATTGCATAGGACAAAGTTAAGCAGGATAAAGCGAAATCTTAAAGATTCTATGAATTAACTATCTTTGTGCCATGGATTATTATGCCTCTTTTTTTGATCATGTTCGGGAAACCATACAACAGGGGGAACTGATTAAGATTTCTTTAGGCGATTATCATGGAACGGAGCTTTACTTAAAGAATGTGTATATCAAGCCGGTCATGATTAAACGGGAAAAGAAATTGTCTTTCGTCTTTCGCTATAAGACAAAGGACATTACCAAAAACTTTGAAATGGATACCGGCATTATCGAAATGCAAGGCCTCTTGAAAGTAGAGGGTTTTCGTGTGGCGACTTTATTTACGGAAACTGAAAACCTATCGTGCCAGTTGCATAAGAAAGGGGAATGGTTTTTGAAAAAGGATAAACCAACGGCAAAGAAACCGACATCGCTAAGCCACGATAAATTGAAAGAACGCAAATTGCAGGATAGCCATCAGGTCTATCTTCAAGAATTGCGATTGACGGATGTAACCGGGAAGGTGTTCAAAAATGCACAGGACAAGTGGAAGCAAATCAACCATTATATTGAAATATTGAGTTCCATGTTACAACAGTTGCCTTCTAAAGATAGGTTACAGGTGGTGGACATGGGGGCTGGTAAGGGCTACTTGACTTTTGCCTTGTACGATTATTTAAACAATGTACTTGCTAAAAAAGTGTCGATCGTTGGCGTGGAATACCGTCAGGACTTGGTGGACTTATGCAATCAGATTGCTGACAAATCAGGCTTTACAGATTTGTCTTTCATGCAGGGGACGATTGAGAATTACCAACCGGAAAAGAACCTTGATATTTTAATCGCCTTGCACGCATGCGATACGGCTACGGACGATGCGATAGCCAAGGGGATAAAAAACAACGCCGCACTCATCGTTGTTGCGCCCTGTTGCCACAAACAGATTCGCCGGGAAATGGAAAAGAATAAAGTTAAAAATGATCTTGATTTTTTGCTCAAGCACGGCATTTTCATGGAACGCCAAGCTGAAATGGTGACAGATGGACTACGTGCCCTGGTGATGGAATATTTTGGTTATCAAACCAAAGCATTTCAGTTTGTATCCGACGCGCATACCCCTAAAAATGTACTGGTGGTCGGAGAGAAAAGAACTATCAATACGCAAAGACAGCAAGAAATTTTGACGAAAATTACATCCATCAAGGATTATTTTGGCATTGGTTATCATCATTTGGAAAGGTTAATGGAATTGGAAAACTGATTTTTTTCTAGTTTTTCTATAACCTTATTGTTGGTTCAAGGTACTTATCTAATAAAAGATAAAAATCATGGAAAAAACAATAGCTGTATTTATCCCCATCGCATTCTTTATTTGCGTCACCTTATGTGTCTATTTTGTAAGCCGGTTTCGCTACGAAGCCATTACCAAATTGGGTGGCCCGATACCGCGTAGCCCTGCTGTTAAGCAATCATGGAAACGCATTGGTACTGTTGTCATCGGTTTCGCTTTCGGAACATTGATTACCGGTTTTTTGTTCGAGTGGAATTACGTTGGCATAAACACCGATTGGACAGGTTTCTTCATCGTTGGCGTTATATCCCTATGTGTAGGCATATCCCTGTTTATAGCTGACAAATTTGACGATAAGGACAAAACAATAGATGGATAACCTCTATATCGAAAAGTTCTTATCCGGAGACGGCCATGCTTTTAGGTATTTTATACAAACCTATAAAGACATGGCTTTTTCTGTTGCCCTCGCTGTCGTGAAGCAGGAACATCTGGCAGAGGAAGTGGCACAGGAGGCCTTTGTGCAATGTTACCTATCGCTGGCCAATTTTAAGAAGCAATCCAAATTCAGCACGTGGCTATATCGTATAGTTGTGCATTGCGCCTATAAATCCTTGCGGAAGAAATCGGTGGAGCTTGAGCTGACGTGCCATGACGTGGGGTTTGAAGATAATGCCTTTACCAAACTTGTTCGTGAGGAGCAAACACAGTTGCTGAACGAGGCATTATTGCGGATTCCGGCCAACGAAAGTTTGGCGTTAAGGCTGTTCTACCTTGAAGAAGTATCGATACAGGAGCTTTGTGAGATAACCGGCTGGACTCATGCAAACGCCAAGGTAGTTTTATTTCGTGCGCGGAAAAGACTTTATACTGAACTCACTAAACTCATGAAAGGAGCGTATGATGGAGCATCATGATGATAAATTAAGAGAAATGATGAAAATGGCAAAAGTGGAAATGCCCTTTGCCGATTTTGAGGAAAGGCTGATGAGCCGAATTGAAAAGGTAGAGCGGGAAAAAGCAGCTGTTGCCAAGACAAGGAAATATGCTTTGCTTTGCTTTGTGCTGGGAACGCTGTTTGGCATGGGATTCAATTATTTGCTTGCGGATTTCGTCAAAACAAGTGTCAGCGCATCGGAAGCGGTGAAAAGTAATCTTCTTCTATTCTCACAGTTGGTGTACGTATTGCTGATTGTGCTGTTTAGCGACAAAATTTGGCGATTGATGAAACTCAGAAAGTTTACCAACCCGTTGTGCATTATGATTTAGGGATAAAAAAAGGAGAAATAAGTTGCTCATTACACTGATAATCAGTAAATTGTTTTAACTACAAAACGATTTAGAATGAACAACTTAAGAGCAAATTACGAA
>Ga0222419_100584_pt1 | contig 28186 bp, 28 predicted proteins | sample 1B20Ametagenome_FD_182474 | JGI IMG/M metagenome (GOLD analysis project Ga0222419, IMG submission 182474) | Enriched microbial communities from leaf-cutter ant dump, University of Wisconsin, Madison, United States - 1B20A (version 2) | ecosystem: Environmental > Terrestrial > Nest > Insects nest... | reverse complement strand
ATCCGGATAAGATATTACGTATTGATACGGAGGAAGCCGTTAATCCTAAAGAGGTGGTCTCGGTGCTGGATAAAGCTGGTTACAAGGCTGAAAAGATATGATGCTGTACATCAAAAATATGGTGTGCGACCGCTGCATCCTGATCGTAGGTCAGCAACTGGGCAACCTGGGTTTTACCGTTAAGGATATTTCACTGGGCAAGGTTATGGTGGAACCTGATCCGGATGCTGCAGGGCTGCATGACATCAGCGCGGCTTTGCAGGTGCTGGGTTTTGAGCTGATCGACAGGGAGAAGGACCAGCTGGTCGAGCAGGTCAAAACGGAACTCATTAACCTGGTGCATTATTCTGAGCTTAATGAGATCCGGCAGAGCCTGATGCATTTGGTTGCTGACCGGCTGAACCGTGATTATGCTTATCTGAGCAGGTTGTTCTCTGATGTCGAGGGGATCACCATCGAGCGCTATATCATCCAGCAGAAAATTGAAAAGGTAAAGGAGCTGCTGGAGTACAATGAGCTGAACCTGAATGAAATTTCTTTTAAAATGGGTTATAGCAGCAGTGCGCATCTTTCTGCACAGTTCAAGTCTGTTACCGGGGTGTCGCCGAGCAAGTACAGGTCTGCTGCCGGTCCGGGGCGCAAGCCGCTGGACAAGCTGGGCTAAGGAAGGGTTCGTATCGAAAATATAACATTTCCTGTGGTTGAAAGTAATGGTTTTTTTGTAACATTGGGTCTTGTTGTCGATCAAAAAACGAAAAGACTGCCCGCTCTATGCCGCTGTACAAACATTATTCTTTTGATCTCTGGCTGACTTTGATCAGGTCCAATCCACGTTTTAAAAAGGAACGGGCCAGCTATTTTCATTCTTTTTTCAATAGAAAGGGGAAGTCCCTTGAAGAGGTCGCTGCGATTTTCAGAAAGGTTGACCTGATGGTGAACAGCATCAATGAATGTACCGGAAAAAATATTGATGCCGAGGAGATGTACCTGATGGTCATCAGTATCATCAATGATTATTCTCCGGATTTTCAGGATGTGGATCCAGCTTCACTCTACGATAAAATGGAACTGCTGCTGCTGGAGAATATGCCTTTGATGTATTGCCCGGACAGCAGGGATATTTTATGCCGGATCAGGGATTCTGGTTCCTGTACCACCAGCTTGCTGAGCAATACCGGCTTTATCAAAGGGAAAACACTGAGAAAGGTGCTTGCTCACCTGGAGCTGGACCGGGTGCTGGATTTTCAGCTCTATTCTGATGAGGTACGCATGTCTAAACCTAATCCTGATTTTTTCCGGCTCATGCTGGATTCGATAGACCGGTCCAGGCATACTGTGCTGGAACTTCATGAGGTGATCCATATCGGTGATAATCCGATGGCTGATGTAAGGGGGGCTGAGGCCCTGGGCATTAAAAGCTTGTTGATCAATTCTAATCATTTAACCATTTCATCTCTGCTTTTATGATTCCTTATACTTATTCCCGGCATAAAATAAGCAATGCCGGTTCTTTTGGCTTTAGTGCTGATGATTACAGTCTTTTTAAATTTGGTGATGACCGCGTGGCACACCACTTTGGAAGGGAACTGGCTCATGGGTTTATCAAGGGCTTTCTGGAAGATAACCTGGTCTCTGAGCAGATCGTGGTCATCTCAAGCCCGTACAGTTTTATTCCTACTGCTACTTTTGCAATGAAGAATTATTTTGTAAAATACCTGAACAGGTGGCTGGCCGATCATGGTCATCTTGTGGTGCAGGAGACAAAGGTGCACAGGACCATTACTTATAAAGAGGATTACGGGGAACTGGATGCTGACGAAAGACTGAAGCTGATCGAAAATGATTCTTTCCATATTGACCGTGATTTCCTGGAAGGCAAGGTTTTGTTTTTCCTCGATGACATTAAAATAACCGGCAGTCATGAGAAAATGATCTTGAAAATGGTCCGGGAATATGGCCTGAAGAATGATATTTTTATGCTTTACTTTGCCGAACTGGTGAATCATGATATTCCACCTAATATTGAGAATTACCTGAATTATCATGCTGTCAAATCGGTTTTTGATCTGGACAAGGTGATCGGGGGCGGGAATTTTTGTTTTAATACGCGTATTGTCAAATATATTTTAAATTGCGATCCCAATAGTTTTTCGATATTCCTGGAAAGGCAGACGGAGGATTTTATCTGTGAGTTGTTTGACCTGGCTTTGGGCAATGGGTATCATTTGATCGAGAGTTATGCGGTTAACTTGAAGTTTTTAAAGAATTATATTGTGAATAAAAATTATAAATTGATTTAATATGGCCATTAATTTGCAAAAGGGGCAGAGAGAGAATATTGATGCTCCTAAATTTACGATTGGTTTGGGCTGGGATACGAACAGCAGTGCTACCGGGGCGGCTTTTGATCTGGATGCTTCTGTTTTTATGCTCGATGAAAATAAAAAGCTGGTTTCTGACGAACATTTGGTATTTTACAACAACCTGAAGTCTCCGGACGAAGCGGTGGAGCATACGGGCGATAACCTGACTGGTGATGGCGATGGTGATGATGAGCAGGTAAAAGTGGACCTGACCAGGGTCGGTCCGAAGGTTTCCGAAATTTGTATCGTAGTGACGATCTATGATGCAGAGACCAGGAGGCAGAATTTTGGACAGGTCAGAAATTCATTCGTTCGTATCTTTGATACGGTAAGCAACGAGGTGCTGCTGAAATATGAGCTGGAGGAAGATTTTTCTATCGAGACCGCAGTTGAGTTTGGCAGGATCTACAGGCGTGATGGCAAATGGAGATTTGAGGCTGTGGGTGTGGGCATGAGGGGCGGTTTACAGGATTATTTAAATAAATATCAATAATATGGCGATTAATCTTCAGAAAGGGCAGCGTATCAGTCTTGAAAAAAGCAATGGCAGCAAATTGCAAAATGTTTGTGTGGGCATCAACTGGGGGGCTATTGAAAAAAAGGGCCTTTTTGGATTTGGCAAGACCAAAGAGGCTGTGGATCTGGATGCCAGCTGTGCGTTATACAATGAGCAAAAGCAATTGGTCGATGTGGTCTATTTCGGTAATCTCCGTTCTAAAGATGGTTCTGTACGCCATAGTGGTGATGACCTGACAGGTGATATGGGCGGTGACGATGGCCTGGACAATGAGGTGATCACACTTGATTTTTCAGCGCTTGCTCCTGGTATAAATTATGTTGCTTTTGTGCTCAATAGTTTTAGAGGCCATGATTTTGGTACGATTCCTTTTGCTTCCATCCGTATTTACGAGGGTTCTCCCAAGCGCGTAAACGAGGTGTTTGCTACGTATGATATTGCCAATGGTCCGGGCTTCGCCGGGCATGTGTCTATGGTCATGGGTGTTTTCTATAAGAAAAACGGTGAATGGAAGTTTAACGCGATCGGTGAACCTACTAAAGACATGAAACTTGAGGAGACGGTAAAAACTGTGACGCAGAATTATTTATAGGTCTTAGGATCTCAGCTGGATTAACTATGGAAACTAATCAAAATGAATTGCCCGCCCGGACTTCCGCGAAGATTGATAAGGATGGGAATGTTGACCTGACAGTACTTACTCCTGAGGATGAAAAGAAATACCAGGCGATCGCCAGATCGCTGGAACCGTCGGATGTCAATTCTATCCTTAATTATGGGGTGGAGACGCAAAATTCGATGGAAAAGTACAGCAATGATTTTCTTTCTTCTGTACGTACTTACAATAGTGGTGAGGTTGGTGGTTTGATCAATGAATTGCTGACAGAACTCAATTATATCGATGTAAGTGAGCTGGAGCAGAAGGGTTTTAAATCTTTTTTGTCCAGGATCCCTTTTCTTAAGAACCTGGTCGTCGATGTAAAAAAGCTTTTCCAGAAGTATGATGTGGTGGTGAATAATATTGATAAGATCACCAATAAGATCAAAGCCGGAAGGTTGAATTCAATAAAGGACAACAGTTCGCTGCAGACGATGTTTGACAGCAATGTCAATTACATCCACGAAATGGAGGAACTGATCATTTCAGGACAGCTTAAATATAATGAGCTGAGCCTGAAACTGACGGAAATGGAGGGCAGGCCTGCTGATTATCAGGATTATGAAATTGCTGATCTGAGGGATTTTGTAAGCCGTTTGGATAAAAGACTGGCTGACATGAAGATCGTTCGGTTCATTATGCTGCAGTCGCTTGCGCAGATCAGGGTGGTGCAGAATAACAATACTTCTATTGCCGAAAAAGCGCAGTCTATTGTTTCTACTACGATACCGGTCTGGAAAAACCAACTGACTATTGCTGTTGCATTGCAGAGACAAAAAGCCAATGTTGAGATGCAGAAGAAGATCTCTGATACGACGAATACTATTTTACAGAAAAATGCGGAAATGCTGAAGCAGAATAGTATCGATGTGGCTAAGGAGAATGAAAAGACCGTGGTTTCTATCGATACCCTTAAGCGCACTACGCAGTCTCTTATTGAAACGCTCAATGAGGTAAAGCAAATCCATGAGGCGGGGGCCCAGAGCAGGAGGGTGCTGGATGGTGAGCTTAAGACCCTGGAGGAGGAGTTGAAGAAGAATGTGACCAGGGTCAGTTAATTGAACAATGGATGAACACCGCGTAAATATTTTGAAGAATTCCCGCGCAGAGATCAGCCGCTTGCAGCTGCTCTCTGCGTTTTTTGAAGAGGAAGTGCTTTACAGGATCTATTTGCGCAGTCAGGTTATTCATCAGTTGTTTGAAAATAATGAGGAGCTTGATATTGATAAACTGGATCTTTTTCATGTGCAGTTTACGGCTAGTCTGGTTGCGTTGCTCAAGAAGATCAAGAAGAGCAATGAGAAGGGGGTCGGCCTTATTTATGATGAGATCGATCTCAACAGGGAATTGATCGGTAAGATGGGTGATGTTGTTTCTTTGGAAAAGAGCTTTAACTTGGATAAGCAGCGGCAGTCCCTGAAGATCAACCAGTCGTTGAGAAGATTGTACGAAGTGCTTTCCGGGCATAGCGCTGAATTTCCTTTTTCAAAGCATATCAATTCGTTCAATGCCAGGTATTCAAAAGATTTCTTTTATGATATTTCACCTGAACAATTTACTGAGCTCATTGGCTTTGAGCCGGGTGCGATGTACATTAATGTGAATGCCAGCATTGAACGTAAGCTGATGGGCCTGCTTTGTAAACATGAATTCAGAACGGCTTTTTTTGGCGGGCTGAAATCCGGGCAGATGGTGCTTGAACTTTACAGGTTCCTTGACATTGATCAGCATTTCCTGTTTTTTCCCAGGAGAAACTTGTTTCTGCTTGCGGATCCTGGGACATTGGAGGGTGTTGACTGGTCGAACCAGCTTTCTGAAAGAGAAAAGATCATTCAGGAAATGTCTTTTAAAAATGATCAGCTGACAAGTGATGCGGCCGCTTTGAAGACTTATTTACCAAGGGAAATTATTGCATTGCTGGAAGAGAACCTGATCAGGATTACTGACATCAGCTTTCTTGATCATCTTCAGAACTTTGATGTTCAGGCAAATATTTTGAAAACCATGCTAAAAACTGATCTTTTTTAGCATGGTTAATACGATTAGTTTGATAAATAGAATATAATTTAAAAAATAAATGGATAATTTGATCAATCATCCTGGCGTGATCGCCGGGTTTGCTGTGCTTGTTGTGGTGATGCTTTTGCTGGATCTCGGGGTATTTAATAAAAAGGTTCACGCGGTGAGCAGTAAGGAGGCCGCCATTTGGTCTTTGGTATGGATCTCTTTGTCCATGGGCTTTAGCGCTGTGATCTATTATGTGTCCGGATTTGAAAAATTTACGCAGTTCCAGTCTGCTTACTGGATCGAAAAGGCTTTGTCTGTTGATAATCTCTTTGTGTTTATTCTGGTGTTTGGGTTTTTTAATGTGCCTAAGGAATTGCACCATAAAGTGCTCTTTTGGGGTATCATCGGAGCTTTGATCTTTAGGGCGATCTTTATTTTTGCGGGTGTTGGCCTGATTAACCTGACTTATCTTCCTGAGATGGAGATGTTTGGGCACCTCGTCAGGATCAATGTTGTCCTGCTTATCTTTGGGCTTTTCCTGATCTATGCGGGGATCAAGTCGGGAATCAGCAATGATGATGATGATGACGAAAAGGATTTTAGCAAGAGTGCCGGGGCAAGGCTGATATACAAGCTTTTTAAAGTGAGCAAAGAGTTTGACGGGGGAAATTTTTTTACTGTTGAAAATGGCATAAAGGTGGCTACGCCGCTGCTTGTTGTAGTTGGTGTGATCGAGTTTACGGATGTGTTGTTTGCTGTAGATTCTATTCCGGCCATTTTTGCCATCGCCCCGGATGATCCGCTGATCTTGTACACCTCGAATATTTTTGCAATTCTTGGTTTGAGGGCTTTATATTTCCTGCTGGCTAATTTTATTCATATGTTCAGTTTGCTGAAATATGGCCTGGCTGTGATCCTTTCTTTTATTGGTGTAAAAATGGTGATCGCTCCTTTGTATCATATTTCATCACCACTTTCCTTGTCGATCGTAGGTGGGGTACTGGTCTTGTCGGTTATTGCTTCGCTGTTGTTTGCGCCAAAGGAATAGAACTGATTTTCGTTAAAAAAAAAGAAACCGTCGCACCAGTTATGATGCGACGGTTTCTTTTTTAATTAATGGAGGGATTAGAATAGTGTAAATTCTACCCTTCTGTTTTGCTGACGGCCTTCTGCGGTCTTGTTGGATGCAATTGGTTGGTTTGGTCCGTAACCTGTTGCTTCAATGCGTGAGGCGTTGGCTCCTTGTGATACCAGATAGGCTTTTACTGCTTCGGCCCTGTCTTTTGACAGACGGAGGTTCAGTGCCATTGATCCGGTATTGTCTGTGTGTCCTGCCAGTTTGAGGCTGAAGTTTTTCTGTACCAGCAATTCTGCTACTTTATTGAGCGTAGCATATGAGGTTTGCCTGATGGTGGACTTTCCTAAATCAAATTCAAGGTTTTTGATGGCTTCGTCTACAACTTTGCGGTCAGCTTCTGTAATGATCACTTTTTCCTGGATCACTGGTGCCGGTGTTTTCAGCGGGCATCCTGATCCGTCTACGACGGTGTTTGCTGGTGTGCCTTCACATTTGTCGTATTTGTTGGCTACGCCGTCTCCGTCATCATCTGCCAGTTGTTTCATCAGTTCTTCTTTGTCTCTTCTGGCATTTTCCTCTGCAGAGGATAGTGCTTTTCTCAGTTCAGCGCTTTCTGCGGCACTTTCTTCACGTATTGCTGCTACTGCACTGTAATTTTGCAGCTGTGAGGTTCCTTTTCTTCCCAACGCGATCTCTACCCCGGCATGTGCATAGGAGAAGCGATCATTGGCACCACTGCTTACTCCATCGAAGTTATTGGCTTTCATGAAGTTTACCTGGTAGCCAAGGTCAATGTTCACGCCTTTGGACACACCAAATTTAAACCCTGCTCCGATGGGAACGAACCAGTTCCTGTTATAGCCGGTATTTGCTCCGTTTGGCGCATCTGTATTGGCTGATGAGGACATATAACCTGCTCCTGCAGTCAGATAGGGAGAGAGCACATTTCGTTTCTGGTTCAGGCTCATATTGGCAATGGTGAAATTACCGCTGACTGCTGCTGACCACTCTATTCTGGAAGTGAATGTGGCTGCGCTTCCCGGCACCGCGTTTGGCCTGCCGCCTCTTACTTTTCCGGCCAGGAAATCTGCCTGGATTCCAAACCCTGGTACGATCTGCTTTTTAATGTAGCCACCGTAACCCCAGTCTTCATAAGGTGTGCTGAAATCTCCATTGGTCCGGCTGTTGAATGGTGTGTAGTGGGTAAGCATACCACCGTTCAATCCTATTGACCACGTCCGGAAATACTTTTTCGAGAACCTATCTTCGGTTTGTGAATCTGCCTCCTGGGCAAATGATTGTGATGCAAGTCCTGCCAGGGCTATGAACATCGCTGTTTTTGTAATTTTCGATTTCATTTTTCTATTATTAGATGTTGTTTCGCTCAGATTATTTATTCTGATCGTTTTTGATAGTGGTAATAATCCTGCCAAAAGAAATTTTACTTTCAAAAAATTGATCCGGAACTGGTTGATGGTCAGCAGTTATACGGTAATTTCTATTCTGCGCGCCGGGGTTTGATTATCGATTGATAATAAGGTTAAAGTGTATGCTTTTTGCTACAAAATGAATGGATCGATGAGCTAGATCAGGAATGTTTCTCCTTTTTGGGGGATAACCGTTTGGTAATTTTCCTGGTCCAGGGCTTCTTTGAGTGCTTGCATTCTGGTGTTTTCTCCATGGACAAGAAAAACCTTTTTTAGCTTTGCCGGATCTTGTTGCATGATTGTTTCTTTGAGGTCGTTATGGTCTCCGTGCCCGCTGAGGAGATCGGTCTTGTCGATAGTAGCATAGACCATCAGATCTCGGTTGCGCAAACGGATGATCGGATCTCCGCGTAATAGCCTGTCTCCTAGCGTGCCTTTTGCACAATAGCCAATGAAGAGGATAGTGCAGTAATAATTTTGTATGTTATAATACAGGTGGTCTTGTATGCGGCCTCCCTCCAGCATTCCGGCCGAAGAAATGATGATGCAGGGTTCATGGTAATTGGAGATAGAGGCGCTTTCTTTTTTATCATGTACATAACTGAGCTCTTCAAATTCGAATTCATCTCCTTTTGACCGGTAGAATTCTTTTGATTCCTCATTGAGCAGGTGGTGATGACGCCGGTACACTTCTGTAGCAAAATTGGCTAATGGGCTGTCTACAAATATTTTAACAGGTGGTAGTAGTTTTTCGCTGAATATTTTATTTAAGGAATAGACCAATGCCTGTGTACGTCCTATGCTAAATGATGGTATGATCAGTCTCCCCGGGAATTTTATACAGGTTTCATTGATGGTATTGATGAGCTTTTCCTGTAACGTGCTGCCTGTACTGTGAAATTTTCCACCATAGGTGGACTCTGATACCAGATAATCTACCGCAGGGATGGAGTCGGGGTCTGCAAGGACCGGGTAATTTTTCCTGCCGATGTCTCCTGTAAAGGCAATTTTTTTTTCTGTGCCATTGTCATTGATCTCGAGTATAACTGCTGCGGCGCCTAGTAAGTGCCCTACTGGTATGAATGTCAGGAAGATTTCCTCGTTAAGCTTAAATTCTTTGTGGAAGGCTATGGTTACAAAGCGCTCCATAGTGTCGTTTACGTGTTTTTGAAGGTATAGCGGATCGGGCCCTTTTCTATATTTTCGTCCTCTGTGGTGTTTTGCTTGCTTGCTGAGGAATATGTTTACTGAATCATAAAGTAGTATTTCTGTGAGATCTGCGGTGGGTGGTGTTGAAAGTATCTGGCCCTGAAAGCCCATCCTGACCAGCGTAGGAAGATTGCCTGAATGATCGATATGGGCGTGGGTAAGGATGACCACATCAATTTCGGCGGGGTCAAAAGGGAAGTATTGATTCTCCTCCTGGAAAGTACCTTTTTCGTAATCTAATCCGCAATCTATTAGTATGTTGTATTTTTCAAGTTGCAGTAAATGCATACTGCCCGTTACTTGCTGTGCCGCCCCCCAGATGGTCAACTTCATATTTCAATTTTCGTATAACCCCGGCAAGTTATCATTTTGCCGCTGAATGTCCGTGTTAAATTACAATTTGCCTGCTGTTAGCCAGGTTGTCCAATTGTTTATTTTGTATTCATATTGAAGGAGCCCTGGTATATTGCTGGTGCTTACTTTTTTCCAATCCTTGAGTTCATTGAGAAAGTCTGGTTTTTCTATGCCGGCATTTTGCGTGGCTTTTGTGTAGAATTCTTGTTTTTCCGGATGATGCGGCGCTACGACGTTGAATATGTGCCCGAATGCTTTTTGATTGATAACGGATAGGGTAATGCCTATGCAGTCGTCCAGATGTACCAGGTTGACCGGCGCTTTTCCGTTTGGGATTTGGGTCTTGCCGGCGAAAAAATGTCCGGGGTCCCGTTCCGGTCCGACCAGTCCGCCAAACCGGAGGACTGTGGTTTTGAATGTTCCTTCGCGTAGCATGTTTTCGGCGAGTAACATTGCTTTTCCGGAATTCGTTATGGGATCCGGATGTGTGGATTCATCGACGTTTCTCCTGTGATCACCATATACGGAGGTGGAGCTGATAAAGATCAGTTGGGTTACATTTCCCTTTTGTGCTGCTTTTTTTATTTTTTCAATTTTTTGGACATAGGTGTCCCCCGTATTTCTTCCTGGCGGAATTGTGATGATAAGTATCTGGCTATTAAAAAAATCAGATTCATAGGGAGTGATGTCTTCATTGAGATCAATAAGGAAGGGCTCAATCCCCTGTTTTTGAAGTATTGGTATTTTTCCATTATCTGTAGTGGATCCCCGGACTGTTTTTCCCCGGGTAAGTAAGGTTTTGGCCAGCGGGAGCCCGTACCAGCCGCAGCCCAGGATACTGATCGTTTCAGCCATCGGTATTCAGATTGGGTCAGATAGGAAAGAAATAAAAAAGGGGTACGTATCTGCGTACCCCTTTTTTTGAGCTTTGACGACTAAATAACTTTTACTTTTGATGCTTCCGGTCCTTTTTTACCTTCGTTCAGTTCAAATTCTACATTTTCTCCTTCACGCAATTCCTTTGTATCAGAAGCAATCGCTGAAAAATGTACAAAAATATCTTTACCTCCTTCTGTCGGAGTGATGAAGCCAAATCCTTTTGCGGTATTGAACCATTTTACTTTTCCTGTGGTACGCATATTGTGAGAATATTTTTTTATGAAAGTAGCGAATTGATTATTAAAATCAAAATACCTGTTGCAGGGGAATGTTTTAATGACAATTGAATTAAATTGTTTGAATGCCAATTATGTTTAAACCTGATCCCTTGTTTTTTTTTAATAAAAGATAATGAATGCATATGACGAAACGGAGAATTTCAGAAAATAAAAAATACGAGGACCGTGAGAATGCAAATCCCGGACTGGATGCAGATCATTCTTCGGAAGGGGAGACTGTTACCTCGCAGTTCAATGATGATAATGACAGGATCACTGGTTATGATGATGGGGAAAGTGATGATAAAGATGAAAATAGTAAGGCTGTTGGTTCGCCACTTGACGATAAATAGGTGTTTGGCATCATTTTTTCTTGACTATGGATAGACTATTGTTGAATTAATATCTACAACTATGAAATACTTATTGTCAATATTCGTACTTACGATTGCTTTGTCTGCTTGTAAAGATAGTGCTAAGGAGGAGGCAATAGTGAAGCAAAAAGCAATAGCTGCAGTTAAAGACAGCTTAAAGTTAGATAGTTTTAAACGCGCAGAAGCCCAAAGGAAACAGGATGAGGTTGTTGCAGCTAAGGTAAGGGAGGAAAGGAGAACTTTGTTGCTTTCTGAACGGAGTGATCCGGCCCCTGCGCCCAGGGAAAGTGATCAAACTGCTGCGCCGGCCAAGAAGAAGGGATGGAGTGCGGCAGCTAAAGGTACGGCTATCGGTGCCGGTGCCGGTGCGCTTGGCGGAGTTCTGCTGGATAAGAAAGATGGCCGTGGTGCGATCATTGGTGGATTAGTTGGGGCTGGTACTGGTTATTTGATCGGCAGGGACCAGGATAGAAAATCTGGCAGGGTGAAACCTAAGAACTAGCTTTGCTGGTGATCCGTTTAATAACGGTTTTTATTTCCTTGCTGGTTAACCGGTACAGGTTGTGGAGTTCAGCCTCGTCGCGGGTATGGAGTTCTGCTATTTTCTTTGCGATCAGGGAGAGTGCTGTCAATCCGGAAAGGGTTGCGGTATCATAGATTTTTTGGCCAAGTAACTGGATTTTGTTTAAATCAAAGGAAGTCAGGTAAATCTTGAATTCCTTTGAAAAATTATTAAGTTCTGTCTGGAGCAGGGTCAATACTTTTGAAAGAACTTTTGCATCGTCTCCTACATACCCTTTTAACAGTTCGGGATTGAAATGATATTCAGGATCGTCAGATGAAGGTTCTGTCTCGGGATCTTCAATTGGTTTTTTTATCCATTTCCTCAGTGATAAGGCTATTGTATGTGCTACTACAGGTTTTGAGATGAAATCATCCATTCCTGCGGCAAAGCATTTTTCTTTCTCGCCTTTTACATTTCCCGCGGTAAGTGCAATTATGGGAGTGTGTGGCCGGTGACTGACCGATCTTATTTTTTTTGTTGCTTCATAACCGTTCATTTCGGGCATCTGGATGTCCATTAAAATGATGTCGATATTGTGCTTTTTATAGATTTCAAGTGCTTCCAGTCCGTTCTTCGCTTCTTGTATGGAGGAATTTGGCGCGATCCTCTTGATGATCGTTTTGGCTAAAAGCATATTAACCGCGTTGTCTTCTGCAATTAAAACATCGATCTCATCGTCAATTTTATCTGCTTCGTGAATTGTATTCTTTTGGTTATCTAAGCGCTTTGATGCAAGTTGCCGGAGCGTATTGTACATGGCTTTGAGCTTGATGGGCTTTAAAAGCCGGTGATGTACCTGTAGTTTTTCACAGGCATTGATAATGCTCTCATCAGATGAACTGTGTAATAAAATTATGGGTTGATCTTGATTGATTTGTTTTTGCAATTCCCGTATTTTCCCGATCGTTTCTAAACCGTCAATACCTGGCATGTGATAATCCATTAATATGACATCAAACTTTTCCCCGCTTTCAATTCGTTGTATGGCTGCTGCACCGCTCTCCGCTTCGATAGATTCAATCTTTTTCAGCGCAAGCATCTTGTGTATGATCAGCCTGTTGTTTCTATTGTCGTCAACAATAAGTGCTTTTTTGACGGTGTCGAAGTTTTGGACTTCTGCTTCTTCTCCGGTTTCTGACTGTAATTTGATGTCAAAGTAAAATATGCTTCCTTTTCCTGGTATACTGTCTACCTGCAATTTGCTGCCCATTAATCCCAGCAGCTTATTGGAAATGGTCAGCCCAAGTCCCGTCCCGCCATATTTTTTTGTGGTGGATGCATCTTCCTGGGAGAACGCATCAAATATTTTCAGTTTTTTGTTTGGATGTATACCGACTCCGGTATCTCTGACAGAAAAGCGGTAAGTAATATCGGCGAGTTCCGGATCTGTCAATGCTTCTACCTTTAGCTCTATTTCACCTTTTTCTGTGAATTTAACCGCATTCCCCAATAAATTGATTAGTATCTGCTTCATTCTCACTTCATCGGCCCAAATGTATTTCGGAAGGTCTGAAGGTATATTGAGCAGCATTTCCAGGCCTTTGCTTTGTACCTGGTATTTAATGACGTCTGCAGATTCTTCTGCCATTTCGTAAAGGTTGAACTTGGACCAGTTCATTTCCAGTTTGCCGGCTTCTATTTTGGAAAAGTCCAGAATGTCGTTAATGGTGTTCAGCAGCGCATTTCCTGATTGGGAAACGATAGAGAGGTATTGCTGTTGTGTTTCATTTAATTGTGTCTTTGTCAGAAGATCCGTAAATCCAATGATACCGTTTAAAGGTGTGCGGATCTCATGACTCATTATGGCCAGGAATTCTGATTTTGCACGGTTGGCAAGTTCGGCATCTTCTTTGGCAGAGGTTAAGCTGGCTTCCATTTTTTTGATCTCAGTGATGTCCTGAATGATCCCGCGGATTTTCAGGCATTTGCTTTGATCAAATTCGGGGACTCCTATGGAACGTATCCATATATCATTTCCTTTGGCCGTGAACAGCCGGAGCTCCAGATCCCATGATTCGCCATTTTGTATTGCTGAATGCTGTGCCCTTAATCTTTTGCCGGCACTTGTTGTTTCATAGAATAGAGCTTCATCTTCTGGCGTGGGTTGAAATCCTGGTCCTACCTCAAATATTTGCCTGGTGATGTCTGACCAGAAAAGTTCCCGGTTGATCAGGTCAAGTTCCCACTTTCCCAACCTTGCTACTTTATTGACCTGCTCGGTTTTATTAGTTTTTTCCTTTACCATTTCTTCAAAAAGAAATGGCTGTGTAATATTTATTGAATTGCAGATTACAAAAGGATTTTCTGGTTTATTATCTGCAATTACGCTGCTAAATGTCCACATGATATCCTGGCCTTCTTTATGCCTGATCGTCATGAATCCTTCTGTCTTTTTTTTACGGGCTATTTCTCTGAGGTACAAATTGACTTCGTGATGGTATTTTTGTGGTATCAGGTCAAATAGCGTCATCTTCAGCATTTCTTCTCTGGCAAAACCAATTTCTTTAGGCCCGTTGTCATTTACCATGAGCAGGTTTCCTGACAGGTCATGCGTGAATATTAAGCCTTGTATTTCGTTTATAAACGGACCAGGATTATAAAAATCTGGCCGACTGATAAGAAATGAGATCTGTTTGCTGAGCAACCCGATTAATTTTTTTTGTCTTTCAGATAGTTTTTTTCCTGGCTTTGTGTCATAAACCGATAATGTACCGATGACATCTTTATTTGCATCAGGAATGGATATACCTCCGTAATAGGATATTTTCAGGTACGCTCCTTTATCATTTTTTATGACCGGAAGATCTGGCCCATCTATTTCAACAAAACTTTTGGTACCTATGGTCTGAATGTAAAAGGTGTTTTCAATACCGATCTGTTCTTTAGTGACTGTTTTGTTAGATCTGTACCACTGTTTGTTTGGGCCGGCCAGGGTAATGAATGCTATATCTGTTTTAGCAATATATGCCACCAGTTCAGCAATCTGCTCAAGATGTTCTTCATAGCGCGAATCAAATACCAATATGTCTGATAGTTTATTTATTCGTTCTTTTTCACCCTCAGTGAGCGGACTATATTTCATGAGAAAAATTACCTGTTGGAGACATTAATCCATACGAAGAAGTAAAAATAAATAATTTAACCTAGATTAATGCTAAAACTTCAAAAAAGCTCTTGTTGCTGGGGAACTAAATGCTCGTTTTGGGCATTTTTGTTTGATTTTACCACATATCAAAATAGAACATATTCTGATAAATAAAATATTATTTTTTGTATGATTCTGTAAATCAATTATTTATAATTTTTTATATACGGGTCTATTGATCGTATTCATGAAAAATGCAAATGGCGTGATTTTTTCATTTGCTTTATTGAAAAAGTTAAGAATGAAAAACTCAGCAACCCTATTGATCCTTCTCATTTTATTTCTATGTAGTTGTGAAAAAACAACCATGACGGATGATCTTTCAGATGTCATATTGTATAATAAAGGCATTTTAAGAGTGGAATGCAACGACTGCCAATTGAATTATTCTGTTTTAAGCAAAGACTTTAATGTAAACATTAAGGAAGGCAGTCAGGATATTCCTTTTTTTTATATTTCTGATTTTAAATTGAAAACCCAGGTTAAATCACTGGAAAACCAGGGCATCAGGTTGTTGATCATCGATTCGTCCGGCAGGGTGGTTTCGAATGAGCTTAGTGAATGTTCAGAGGGAGAGGTCCGTCAAGGTTCTTTTCAGATCAATGCAAAATAATACCGGTTATTTATTTTAGGAGCAGCTGATATTACTAAAAAAGTAATATGGGGATTCCAGGTTTTTGAAGTTGAATTTTAGAATTCACTATATTGTAGTATTTTTACACATAGTAATTTCAATTTGGGGAATAAAATATATAACCTGCTTTGTAAGTATTAGTTGGAATTAATTGATTAAGTTTGAATTAATTTTGTCAAGTGAACAAAATTAATGTTATGATACACAATGGAAAGTAAAGAGCGGAGAAAAAAGACCATATTGGTTGTAGATGATGAGCCTAGCATCCTGAAGCTCCTGACTTTTATTTTGTCTTCTGAATATATACTGGTTATAAAGACAAGTGGCATTGAGGCAATGGCATGGCTGGAGGAAGGGAATGACCCAGATCTGATCATATCGGACTTGATGATGCCCTATTTTGATGGCGGTACATTGATCAAAAATCTGAAAATTAGCGGTTTTTATAGAAATACTCCAGTTATATTGTTGTCGGGGGCAGAGGACCTTGAAGAAAGGGTAAAAGAGATGACATTTAAAATCGACAGGTTTCTGGAGAAACCCTTTAATCCATCTATTTTAAAATCTCATATAACACAGCTTCTCGCATGATTATAACCTCTACCATTAACCGACCGGAGATCAATGCAAAGATTGTCTATTTTGGCAAAGTCTTAAAAAATGTTGTGTTCGAGGATTTCGAATCTAATTTCAGTATTGAATACCTGGACAGTCCCGAGGATTTTAAGGATTACCTGGATAACAGGTCGCTATTGAGTATGCCCGATATAATCCTTATAGAAGTTGACGAAAATAAAGATTGTTTTGACCAGGTTGCCCACGTAAGGAACAATCCTTTGTTGCATGGACTGATCATCGTCCTTCTTGGAATTAAAGAAAATCCGGAATGGAGAAAACGGGCACTCAAACTTAAAGTGAATGATTATTATACTTATCCTTTTCCGGTTGAGGATTTTTATGAGCGGATCAATTTTCTGATCAAATTTAAATTGATCAAACCAAGACTTCTTGAGCTTTCCAGGCAAATGGATGTGGAGTACCAGATCCCTCTTACAAAACGTGTCTTTGATGTGGTCGCTTCCGGGCTGGCATTGTTGATCTTGTCCCCGCTGTTCATTGTAGTCGCTGTGCTGATAAAACTTGACTCAAAGGGCAGCATAATCTATAAGAGCAAGCGTGTAGGCGCCGGATATAAAATATTCGATTTTTATAAGTTCAGGTCGATGAGGAATGATGCAGATAAAATGATTGAGGAGATCTCTAACCTGAACCAGTATTCCAATGAATCGAACAGGAAAAATGGTAAAGCCGCGTTTGTGAAATTTAAGGATGATCCGAGGATCACCAGGCTGGGATCTTTTTTAAGACGGTCCAGTATTGATGAACTGCCACAGCTCATCAATGTATTTATTGGTGATATGTCTTTGGTCGGCAACAGGCCGCTGCCTTTGTACGAAGCTGAGCAACTGACCACAAATGAATGGTCTACCAGATTTCTCGGGCCTGCTGGTCTTACTGGTCTCTGGCAGATCAGCAAAAGGGGAAAGAAGGATATGTCTGAAACTGAAAGGAAGGAGCTGGATAATTTTTATGCCGACAACTATTCCATTCTCCTGGACCTGAAAATAATTATCAAAACAATCCCTGCACTGATACAAAAAGAACAAGTTTAATATATCATAATTGACAATCTTAATAGCTATATAAATCCATGAAAAAATTATTTAACATTACTTTTTTTGCCTTATTATTGACTAGTTTCAATGTATTTTCCCAAGAATCTGTGATCAGCGGAATTAATTATAATGATCTTGATAAATATATTGAACTGGCTAAACAGAACTTTCCAAAAAGGAAGATGTTTGAGGAGCGTGTAAAGATCTCTAAGACCGGTATTACGACTGCGCAGTTGTCGTATCTGGATTTGCTGAACGTTTCTTATTTTTACAGACCGAATGATAGAAATGTCATTGACCCTATTAATCCTTACAATGTAAATGGTGTGCAATTCGGGATTAGTGTAAGTTTAGGCAGCTTACTGAGTAAACCATTTGAGATTAAGAGAGCAAGAAGTGAATACCGGATTGCAAAACTTGAAGATGAGGAATATAATACTACATTGACCATGGAGGTCAAAAGAAGGTATTACGATTATATTTTAATGATGGGGCAATTGAAGCTTACTACTCAAAATGCGCAGGATAATAAAGGTGTGGCTGAAAGTCTCAGAAATAAATTTGAAAAAGGGGAGATCACTCTTGAAGCTTATAATCAGTCACGTGTGGCACAATCAAGTTCTGATAGTGCTTTAATACAGGCGGAAGTTAATTATTTGAAAGCTAAAGATTTGCTGGAAGAAGTTATCGGAACTAAACTTTCTGATGTTAAGTAATTTCTTGTTAAAGAGGTATTAGATGGATATTAAGTTATTTTTTAAATATATATATAAATATAAATGGGTACTGATCTTGGTGCCCATAATTGCGGTAGCGATAACCTACCATATGGTTAAGAACTTACCTAGCCAGTATACTTCAGAGGTTCAGATAGCCACCGGCTTGCTTGACCCATCGAAACAGGTGATCTCAAGTGAGGGAATTGATTTTTTCAAGGTGAATCAGCAGTTCAATTCCATTATGGAGAAATTGAAGCTAAAAAAGATCATTAATATTCTTTCCTATAATTTAATATTACATGATCTTGAGAACCCCAAAAGTGCTTTCAGAAAATACAGTGAGCTGATCGATTCGCTGGACCAGCGGGAAAGGCAAGAGGTTATAGGCCTATTTAAAGAGAAACTGGCAACCAGATCGATTCTTACGCTTGGCGATAATAAGGGAAAATATAAGCTTTATGATCTTGTGGGCTCTATGGGATATGGGGAGGAAGGATTAAAGGAAGATATTGAAGTTACTCATGTGGATAACAGCGATTTCATTACCATCGAGTACACCTCTGAGAATCCGGATCTATCTGCATTTATAGTAAACACATTGGCTACGGAATTTATATCATATTATAGCGCAGATGTGAACATTAACCAAAGTAATTCAATTGTACTGCTCGATTCTTTGTTAAAATCTAAGGAGAGGGTAATGAATCAAAAGAATAACGCATTGTCTAATTTTAAGCTTACAAAGGGTGTACTTAACCTTCAAGGACAGTCTGCCGCTGTTTATGCTCAGATCTCCCAATATGAATCTCAGCGTGCAGATGCGCTTAAGCTCATTCAGTCCAATATGGGGGCTATTTCGGTGATCGACAATAAGCTCAGGGGCGGTGATCCGGTATTTTCAGGCAGCAGCAGGGAAGATAATTTAGAGATCGTTAATTTAAAAAAGCAACTTCAGGCTGCTAATTCGGCTTGGATTGATGGGGGATTTAAACCTGCAGATCAGAAGAAAATAGATTCGTTGAATAGAATTATTGCCGCAAGGGGTGTGGTGAATTCTGAAGAGAATGTATTGGATCCAAAAACCTCAAAGCAGGGACTCATTCAGCAAAAGCTGGCGCTGGAGATTGCAGTCCAGCAGGCTAAAAGCAGTCTGTCCTCTCTTGATGGAGAGCTGAATTCTTTAAGGGCCAAGTATAATAGCATGGTCCCTTACGATGCTGAAATACAGAATTATCAGAGAGAAGCAGAGGTAGCAACCAAAGATTACATGGCAGCGCTTGATCGTTATAATGGTACTCGTACTGAACAAAATATGGGCCTTCGTCTGCAAATAGATCAAATTGGCCTGCCTGGAAATGCAGAAGCTCCAAAAAGTAAGTTGTATCTTGCCGGATCCGGATTTGTTAGTTTCTTTTTATGCCTGGGGGTTATTTTTATTCTTTCTATGCTGGATAGGTCAATCTCAACAGGTCGTCAGCTTGAACTTGTCACCAAATCAAAAACAGTAGGTGTTCTGAATAAGATCATAGGTGAGGAACGGAATATGCGTAATATCTGGAATGACAAGGAAGGAAACAGGAACTATGAATTTTTCAAGGATTTGTTACGGTCTACCAGGTTTGAGATCAGTAGTAATATGGAGAGTGACAATGCAAAAATACTGGGTGTTACCAGTTTGATCTCGGGAGATGGGAAGACTTTTGTGGCTTACAGTCTTGCATATGCTTTTGCGATGACCGGAAAGAAAGTGTTGCTGATAGCCGATGAACTGACATCGGCTAAACCTGAAAGCAAGGAACTTACAACTAGTCATAACTTTCAGACTTTTTTAATTAAGAGACAAATCCATACAGATGACCTGATAACAGTAATGAATAAGAATATTGCCAGAAATTCATTGCTTGAACTTCAGAATCTTAAAACGTTGAAAGCAGGGTTTGAGGTGCTTAAAGAAGAATTTGATATCATTATTATAGATGTAAATAGTCTTCACGACATCAATCTCGCTAAGGAATGGCTTTTATTTACAGAGAAAAATATTGCTGTTTTTGAGGCAGGGAATTCTATAAAGGACAATGATAGACCATTTGTAGAGTATATCAAAAAGCAACCTGGCTTTTTGGGTTGGATTTTAAATAAGGTTGAATTTCATAAGAAGGCTGAAACTATGGAATCATAAGATTATGCCTCCAGCAATATGGTCTTCACAGTGCATGTTATATGAGAAACTTCCTTATATTTTTTTTAATAGCTTATTGTTTTCTGTTTAGTGTCTTAGCTAGAGAGATAGGCAGATTTCCTTATGGTACACTTATAGAAGGCATCATTCTGGTAACCTGGTTGGTAGTGCTGATCCGGACTCCGGGCGAATATTGGAAAGATCTGAATTCTGTTCTTTTTTATTTGCTGCTGTTCTGGTTTCTGATAAGTCTGGCGGAGGTAGTCAATCCTGGTTCTAAATTTATGGCTTGGCTTCAGGAGGTCAGATCAGCGGCTTTATACCCGTTTTTGATGGTTCCTCTTGGATTTCTCATCCTTCGTGAGAATAAACATCTGGATATATTTCTTATACTTATCATTGCGCTGTCTTCAATAGGGGCAATAAATGGTATCAAACAATTATATATAGGTCCCTCGAGGGGTGAACAGGAGTTTTTAAATGCGGGAGGTGCCATTACACATATTTTGTGGGGTCGCTTGCGTGTTTTCTCATTTTATAGTGATGCAGGTCAGTTTGGTGCATCTCAGGCACATATTGGATTGATCAGCCTGATTTTAGCATTTGGTCCTTTTAAAATGTGGAAGCGTGCGTTGTTGTTTGCATGTGCCTTACTTATTTTATATGGTATGTTGATATCCGGAACCCGGGGCGCACTTTTTGCGCTTATCGTTGGTGCATTTGTTGCCATTTTTTTGAGTAAGAAGTTTAAAGTGCTGGTCATTGGAGGGGTTTTTGCGGTTGGTTTCCTTTGCTTTCTTAAGTTTACTCATATTGGCGACGGTAACTATCAGATATACCGGTTAAGAACGGCCGTTAATCCTGAAGATGCTTCATTGAACGTACGTTTTAATACTCAGAGGAATTTGCGGGAATATATGAGTTCAAGACCTTTTGGTGGTGGTTTGGGGGTTATCGGCGCATTTGGTGTACAGTATAATAAAGACCAGTATTTGTCGACTGTCCAGCCTGACAGTTATTTTGTAAAGATTTGGGCGATGTATGGCATTGTTGGTCTTACCATATGGCTCTGTATCATGGTATTTATTTTAGGACGATGTTGTGGTATTGTATGGAAAATTGAAGATGAATCATTGAAAATCAAGGCGATAGCGTTGACTTCAGGATTTGCAGGCATTTTATTTTGCAGTTATGGAAATGAGGTGATCAATACTATGCCGTCGTCAATTGTTGTTTATCTTTCCTGGGTACTTGTTTTTATTGCTCCCCGGTTACAGACACAGGAGAAAAGTAAATTGTTAGCTTAATTATCAGATCATGCCTTTTGAAATATTTGCGTTTCCGGTTTTTGTTTGTTTTGTGCTCGGATTTATTAGTGGTATAAATGCGATGAAACGAGAAGATGAAGAAGATTTTTAGTATTATAGTCGAAAAAAAATGCTATGCAGATCATTTCAAAAATAAAATCAAATCCCAAATTGAAAAAGATGGCATTGTCTCTTTTGATTCCGGAGAATGAACATAGGCCAAGATTATGGGTCAGATGGCTTCTTAATCCTTTTAAACATAAAAAGGGTAAGGATGCGATCATTAGAAGTTCTGTCAGGTTGGATGTTTTCCCATTTAATGAATTTAATTTGGGGGCACGCTCTGTCATTGAAGATTTTTCAACTGTGAATAATGGAGTTGGAAATGTAAACGTAGGTGAACGTACTATAATTGGCATTGGCTGTGTAGTTATTGGTCCTGTTGACATCGGCGATAATGTTATGTTTGCGCAAAATATAGTCGTATCAGGATTGAACCATGGGTTTGAGGATATTAGTTTGCCGCCATCCAAACAGAAAGTGATCTGTAAACAGATCTTAATCGGGGACGATGTGTGGATCGGCGCAAATAGCGTGATTACAGCGGGAGTGACTATTGGCAAACATAGTGTGATCGGCGCGGGTAGTGTGGTTACAAAAAATATACCTGATTTTTGTGTGGCTGTAGGGAACCCCGCACGAGTGGTAAAGAAATACAATCCCATTTCCAAGCTATGGGAGAAGTTAATTTGACAAAAACAGGTGTAAACAATATATTATGATCCGGAAAAGTCATCATTTTAATCAGGTATCTTTATTGATAACTCATTACAACAGAAGTAAATCTTTGGAAAGATTATTGGAAAATTTTGATAAGGTTGATTGTTCTTTTAATGAGATTGTAGTGTCTGATGATGGAAGCAGGCCGGAGCATCTTGATTATATTAGGAATCTTAAAGACCGGTTTCAATTTAATTTAGTTACAACCCCAAAGAATAAAGGATTGGGAAATAATATTAATAAGGGACAGGATGCAGTTACATCACCTTATACTTTGTATGTTCAGGAGGATTTTATTCCACTGCCAGGGTGTGAAGGGCCGCTGGCAAAAGCACTTGTACTCATGGAGGAAGAGCCGGATATTGACACTATAAGATTTTACTCCTATCTGGAATACACGCATAAAAAGCCATATAAAGATGGGTTTTCAGAAATGGTGTTCAATCATTTGTCATTTAACCTAGATAAGTTTCCATTATACAGTGACCACCCGCATTTGCGACGGAGTAATTTTCTCAAAAAATTTGGACGATATGCGGAAAATAAAAATCCTGAGAAGACTGAATTTGATATGATGATCTCCTTTCTGCAACGGAAGGGCATAGGATTATTGTTTGATAAATATAAGACGGTTTTTGAACAGATCAATACTTCTGCTGAACCCAGTACAATGATCTTTCAGAGAAAATCATGGCGATATAGTAGTAATATATTTGTTAATATGGCTAAATATCTTTATAGATATGCACTTTTTAATTATAGTCTTTATCTGAGAAAATATTAATCCTGAATTCTGCCTTTAAGAGATCATGCGATTTAAAAATGATATAGTAATAATCGGGCAGCAGCCCTGGGATACTGAAATTGGCAGTAATTGTAAGGATATTGCCGTCGAGCTCAGCAAAACCAACAGGGTTCTTTACATCAATTCCCCTTTGGACAGAATTACTTTATTAAGGGGAAAAAATGACCCGAAAATCAAAAAAAGGGTGAATGTGATTAAAGGAAGAGAAGATGGTCTCGTCAGGATTCAGGAAAATTTATGGAATTATTACCCCGACTGTATGGTGGAATCCATCAATTGGTTGAGCAATAGTTTTTTATTTGAACAATTGAACAGATTTAATAATCTGAAATTTTCTGGTTCGGTGAAGAAAGCCATTAAACATCTTGGATTTCATGGATTTATTTTGTTCAATGACAATGAAATTTTTAAAGGATACTATTTAAAGGAATTTTTAAATCCAATTTTAAGTATTTACTATTCCAGAGATTATATGATCGGTGTAGATTACTGGAAAAGGCATGGTATTAGACTGGAACCTAAATTAATCAGAAAAAGTGATCTTTGTTTCAGTAACTCAGAATATTTGGCTGATTACTGCAAGAGGTATAATAAGAATTCCTTTAACGTTGGACAGGGGTGTGATGTTCAGGATTTTGTTAATATTCCAAATATCATTCCGGAAAGTTTGAAAGGAATACGCAGGAAAATAGTGGGTTACGTAGGTTCTTTGAACAGCGAACGGCTCGATATAAGTATTATAGCAGATATCGCTTCCAGTTTAAAAGACTGTTGTGTGGTTCTTGTCGGCCCGGAGGATGATCAATTTAAAAGAAGTGTCCTGCATCAGTTTGACAATGTTTTTTTCGCTGGACAAAAACCTGCTTCGGAATTGCCCTTGTATATAAATGTTTTTGATGTTTGTATCAACCCGCAGCTTGTCAATGAAATTACCATTGGTAATTATCCCAGGAAAATTGATGAATATTTAGCAGTTGGTAAACCTGTTGTTGCTACCAAAACCAAAACGATGGAGTTTTTTAAGGACTTTGTGTATCTGGCTGAAACATCGGAAGACTATGTTCGGCTTTTAACACTTGCGCTGGTGGAAGATAATGATACCAGGAGATCGGAACGGAGAAATTTTGCCCTGACTCATTCATGGGAAGAGAGTGTAAAAAAAATGGCAGTGGAAATTAATAAATTACTTGAAGTTTAGCTGTCCCGATGATAATTTGTGCTGTGATGAATTGGTTTTATATTTTGATTGTAATCTTACAGGTCCTTGTCGGTTTTTACCTCGCATATCCATTTATTTTATACTTAATTACGCTTTTAAACAAAAAAAAAGATTATGACTATAAAGGTTCAAATAGTTATGCTGGGGATTATGCTATAATTGTTACTGCTTATGAGCAAACAGATCTGATACCTTCAGTTGTTGATTCTCTTCTCAAGCTAAACTATGAGAATTATTTAGTTTACGTTGTGGCGGATAATTGCGATATTTCTTCTCTTTCCTTCTCCGATCCGAGGATTACGGTGCTAAGGCCCGAACAAATCCTTGCAAGCAATACAAAGTCTCATTTTTATGCGATTGACCGGTTTAAAAGGGCACATGAGCGGTTAACAATCATTGATAGCGACAATTTGGTTCATCCTGAATACTTACATGAACTTAATAAGCTATTTGATCAGGGATATCTTGCGGTTCAGGGGGTAAGGGAGGCAAAAAACCTAAATTCCCAATATGCTTGTTTGGATGAAGCAGGAGATATCTATTACAGATTTATTGATCGTAAGTTACTCTTTGATGCGGGTTCTTCTGCGTCCCTTGCTGGTTCCGGCATGGCTTTTACAACAGCTATTTATAAGGATTGTCTACAAGTTCTTGAGATCAGTGGAGCTGGTTTTGATAAAATATTACAATTTGAATTGCTTAGAAGAGGTTTGAAAATCGCTTTTGCTGAAAAAGCGATCGTTTATGATGAAAAAACAGCAAAGTCGGAGCAGTTGATCAAACAAAGGGCCCGATGGATCAATACCTGGTTTAAATTCTTTTTACTGGGTATCAGAATGAACCTGATGGCTTTTGGAACATTAAGCAGAAACCAGTTTTTTTTTAGTTTGATGTTGCTGCGGCCGCCTTTGTTTATGCTCTTAATGTTATCGGGCTTGTTTGCTTTGTTAGATATTTTTTTCTTTCCTTCATTGCTGATTGGCTGGATTACAGGAGGGATATTATTTATCATTATCTTTTTTTTGGGATTGAGGTATTTCAAGGCAAGGGACGAAATATATAAATCATTACAAAATGCGCCGAGATTTATCTATTTTCAGGTGCTTGCTTTGCTGAAAGCCAATAAAGCCAATGAGATATCGGTGGCAACGAAGCATGATTATAGATCTAATATTACTGACATTAAACCTTAGTAACCATCTTTTTAATGAATACCAAGAAGAAAATTAAAATATTGCAGACCATTCGCCAAGGCAAAATCGGAGGGGGTGAGTCGCACGTAATAGATCTTGTGGAAGAACTGGATAAGGATAAATACGAAAGCGTAGTGCTATCTTTTACCGAGGGGCCAATGGTGGAAAGGATGTTGGCAAATGGAATTAAGACCTACGTCATACATACTGAAAAACCATTTGACTTTACAAAATGGAATGCTGTAGGAGAAATTCTTAAAAATGAAAGCATTGATATTGTTCATGCGCATGGTACAAGGGCCAATTCAAATACTTTTTCTGCGGCAAGGAAGTTGGGAATTCCTGTAATATATACGGTTCACGGCTGGTCTTTTCATCCTGATCAGCATTTTTTGCTGAGAAATTTCAGGGTATTGGGAGAAAGGTATCTTGTGAACAGATCTGCACTCACGATTTGTGTCTCAGAGAACAATCTAAATACTGCTTTGTCGCTGTTTCCGATGAAACGTGCTACTGTAGTTAAATACGGCATAAATCTTCATAAATTTAATCCCCGTCTGGTGTTCCCGGATTTGCGATCGGAGTTGGGGATTGACCGGAAAACGTTGCTGGTAGGTTATGTAGTGCGTATGACCATTCAAAAAGATCCTTTTACTTTGGTAAGGGCAATTGCAATGATCCCACAGGATCTGGATATTAAATTTCTGTTTGTAGGAAATGGTGATCTAAAAAATGATACTGTTAAGCTGGCAGAGAACCTCGGTGTATCTTCGAGGATAATATTTATGGACTTTAGACAGGATGTACCAAATGTATTGAATGCGATCGATGTTTATTGTTTGCCATCTTTATGGGAGGGGCTCCCAATAGGTATGCTGGAGGCCATGGCAATGGAAAAAGCAGTTATAGTAACTGCGATTGACGGTGCAAGAGAAGTGATCACCGATCATCAGAACGGGTTGCTTATTAATCCTCAGAATCCTGAAGAACTTGCACGGGCCATTATCGAACTGCGTACCAGTGAAATATTAAAAGAGCAACTTGGTAAAGCCGCGGGAGAGACGATACAGAAGGATTTCAACGTAATAAAAATGACCAGGAAGATTGAGGAACTTTATGACCGAACTAATCAGTCAGTTTTGAAAACGCAGGCTTAACTGGAAGTTTTTTTGGATTCATGAACTGAGCCTTCCGGCAATTTGGAGTCAAAGTTCCTAAAGAATCTTTTCAATTCTCTTTTGATACGAACAACAAATGCTTTTGAGAGATCTCCATCGCGTTGTAACGTCCTTGGGCCAGTCCAGACTCTTGCTTTATTACTTCTTACTTGTTTTACTTTCCCATATTTCATCAGTCCCAGGCAAAGCTGTCCGTCATCTCCCCAGAAATTGGTTTCTATAAAGCCAACTTTTAGCCCCAGTTCAAGAACATAACCCATACTTAGTCCGTAAGCATTAAAATAAGGTCGGTTTAATTGTCTGAATTCTGAAATGATATCTTTCATCTTTTCCAGTAAGAAGAGCTGCCATCTTGGAAATCCAGGCTCACTTATAAAAGAATACCGGCCATATACGCAGACTACGTTAGGTTTTTTAAGGACTTTGGTCATTTCCTCGACCCAACACGGGGGATAAAAGCAATCAGCGTCTGCCAATAGTACGTATTTACCTCTGGCATTCTCCTGCCCGAACTGTCTGGCTGGTCCGCAACCTTGTTTTTTTTCAAAAAGGCCTTTAAGGTTTAATTTGTCAATTGTATCCTGAGTTCTGTCTTTGGAGTTGTTGTTGACAACAATGATCTCAATTGGAAAGCTGGCCTGTGTTTTAGAAAGACTGGCAATACATCTTAAAATATTTACCTCTTCATTCCAGGCAGATATCAGTACTGTTACCAGAGGATCCGGTCCGGTGATCTGATCCAGATCATGATTAATCGCATCAAACACCTCTTGTGGTATCTCTTCAAATTTTTCATACTTAAAATCAAAATTATTGATCCACTCCGGATTGCTGAACAGGCTCATATCTATTGTTAATTAAGCATCACAAATTACATAATAAAAATCGGAATATCCTAGAATACAGCCTGAACCCGAAATAGTCAGAAAGGCCTCACCAATCCGGATACAAATAAATTAATTATCGGGCACACCTCAATAATTTTACAATTCTTATAGTATATTTATTACTTCAAACAAGCAATGAACAGAAGAACGACGATCAAAAGTATTTTAGGTCTTGGCTTTGTGGCCGTTTCGGGATTTTCTATATTTAAATGGACCAAGATCAACAGAACTGCAGATCTTTCTTTACTGCTTAATAACAAAAATCTTATTGCGGAACTCGCAGAAACCGTGATTCCAAGGACAGAAACGCCAGGTGCAAAAGATGCTAAAGTTGAAGAATTTATCATAGATTTTATCCGGGACTGTGCCAATAATAAGAATCAAAATTTGTTTATTGAAGGTTTAAAAGACGTGCAGGAGCTTGCTGGAACTATGTATGGAAAGAACTATGAGTATTGCATTGAATCAGAAAAATGGCAATTATTAACCCATTTTGAGTCTGAAGCAGAAAACGGAAATGATCTGATCCGGAAGATCCGGAACAAGTTCCTTGGCCAGCCTTTCTTCTCACAGCTTAAAGAATTGACAGTAATCGGTTATTGTACTTCAGAAGCAGGTGCAACGAAAGGGCTTGCATATGATTATATACCAGCTGACTTTATTTCGTGCACAAAATTACTTCCTGGGCAGAGATCTTGGGCGACTAAATAAAAACGGATGAATATAAATAATAGAGCAGCAGCTCAAAATAGTTA
>Ga0222419_100583_pt1 | contig 28268 bp, 37 predicted proteins | sample 1B20Ametagenome_FD_182474 | JGI IMG/M metagenome (GOLD analysis project Ga0222419, IMG submission 182474) | Enriched microbial communities from leaf-cutter ant dump, University of Wisconsin, Madison, United States - 1B20A (version 2) | ecosystem: Environmental > Terrestrial > Nest > Insects nest... | reverse complement strand
CATTAAGTTGAAGTTTTTCTTTGTTTGATTTGAAGGGCATGGTATCTCTCCGGTCGAAATGTTCTATGCAGATTATACCAAAAACCTTTGGAATATAGTTACATTATTTCGGGATCAATATACTAGGTTGCGGAGGTGTTAGGGAATGGATAATCAAGCATCCGGAAACACGCTCAATCAAGTGATTGCCGTCCGCAAGAACGGGGATGGCGACATCGTGCAACTGCAGCTGTCGTCGGGAGAGGTCGTCGATTACAAAACCGCGCAGCAGATGGCCAAAAACAACCAGATTGCGAACGTGAATGTGTTCCGCGGGCGGGACGGGGAAGAGCACCTGCGTTCCGATGCGGATGGAAGAACCGATAACAATCTGGACAATTTGCCGACTTTCTGAAGGTCCAATAGGTGGAAGGAGCCGCTTGCCGTTTGGCAGGCGGTTTTTTTGCAATATCAGAAAGTATAACATTGAGGGACAGAGCAGCCCCCTTTTTTATCATTCAGAATTTATAAGCTTCACGCCTATTCATTTCTGAAGGCTAAATCAGGATGATTGTGGCTTAGGTGATACTACTTGTTGCTGAGGCTTGCTGCGATAACTGGAAAAGTCCATTAAAATGGTTACGATCATCATCCGAGATGTTGATTAAATGGAATCATCCATTTATTTCTGCCTCAAACGGTGTAGCAGCGATAACTGGACGAATAATAACTGGAGAAATCCTCTTATCTGTCATTCGTCACGAAAAAGCAACTGAAATAAGGGGAGAAACCCATCTATCGGTTCTCGATTTTTGTATCCCTGAGCGGTCGGAGTCATAAGCATCATTGAAGCGGAACACAGCCTTTCTGAATGACCTTCGATAAAAATGACATCTTCTGCCCTGGGAGGACGACATAGTCGCTTTTACTTGAAATATCAGAAAGTATGAGCCTCCCCCTATACCAGCCTGATATTTCTCGAATAAACGGCACCGTCCATGAAGGACGACAAAGCCGTTTTATTTGGTTTACGAGGGAGGGACGCACGCGGCTGCGAACTGACTTTGCCGGTCAAATCCTGTAAAATGAAAAAGGCGTAATGATCTGTAAATCGGAGGAGAGGTATAGCGATGGAGCTTCGATCGTTGGGCAAAACAGGACTGCAAGTGAGTGAAATCAGCTTCGGCACATGGGCCATCGGCGGCTCTTGGGGCCATACGGATGAACAAGAATCGCTGCGGGCGCTGGACGAGGCGATTGACGGCGGAGTGAACTTTTTCGATACGGCGGACGTATATGGGGATGGGCGCAGCGAACGGCTGCTGGCCAAGGCAACGAAAGGCCGGGAAAACAGTATCCATATCGCGACGAAGTTTTGCCGGGCAGGCGATATTCACGATCCCGCCACCTATTCCTATGAAAGAGTTCGATCCTGGTGCGAAGCGAGTCTGAAGCGGCTCGAGCGGGAGGCGATCGATCTGTATCAGATCCATTGTCCGCCGCTGGCCATCCTGCAGGATGGCGAGATATTCGGAGTGCTGGATCGCCTGCAAGCCGAAGGGAAGATCCGCGCTTACGGGGTCAGCGTCGAATCGGTGGAGGAGGGCTTGCTCTGCCTGCGCCAGCCCGGCGTGCAGGCGCTGCAGATCATTTTCAACCTGTTCCGGCAGAAACCGATTGACGAATTGCTTCCGGCCGCCCGGCAGCGGGAGGTCGGCTTGCTCGTGCGGCTTCCGCTGGCCAGCGGACTGTTGACCGGCAAATTCGGGGAGGACGCAGTATTCGAATCGTCCGATCATCGGAATTTCAACCGGGACGGGCAGCAGTTCAACGTCGGGGAGACGTTCGCCGGGTTGCCTTTCGAGAAAGGCGTGGCGCTGGCCCGCGAGCTGTCGTGGATCGCGGAGGACAGGGGCAGCATGACGCATGCGGCGCTCCGCTGGCTGCTCGATTTCCCCGAAATCACTTGTGTCATTCCGGGCTTCAAGAACGTGCGGCAGGTGCAAGACAACCTTGCCGCGCAGCAGGCGAGACCCTTCTCGGAGGAAGAGAAGACCCGCTTGCGCAGCTTCTACCGGGATCAGGTGCATGCGCACATCCGGGGGGCGTACTGATGACCGATCCCAGACTGACCGAGTGGAACGAACAGTTGCAGATCTGCAGCCGCGACCTGGCGAACAAGCGCAAATGGTCATCCAGCCTCGAACGGGTGCGGCGGGAGCTCGACAAGCAGCAGCGCCTCGAACAATCCTGCTTGTCGACGTTGATGCGGGAAGAGCAAGACGTCGAGCGTCTGAAGCAATCGACCCTGGCCCAGTTCTGGTACGGCATGCTCGGCAGACTGGAGACGAAGCTGCAGGCGGAAGAGCGGGAAATGGTGGAAGCGAAATTGAAATTCGATGCCGCCGGCGCACAGGTTCGAATGCTGGAGACGCAGCAGGCGGAGCTGATCGGTCAACTGGCGGAAGTGGCCGACGCGGACAGCCGATTGGAGCGGTTGAAAGCGGAGAAGGAAACGTGGATTCGCGCGCACGATGCCGATACGGCGGCAAAGCTTGCGTTAATATCGGAGCAGATCGGAACCTTGCAAGCAAATCTGACCGAAATCCGGGAAGCCGAGCAAGCCGGCAAATCGGCAAGACAATCGCTGCATCAGGCGGAGGAACGGCTGGAATCGGCGGCAAACTGGGGCACTTACGACATGCTCGGCGGCGGGATGATCTCCACGGCGATCAAGCACGGCCGGATCGACGAGGCGCGCGACCATATCCATGAAGCCCAGCACCGACTGCGGAGGTTCGCCGACGAATTGCAGGATGTCAACATGCGTTCCGATGCCAGCGCGCCGGAAATCGGCAGTTTTCTCGGGTTCGCGGACTATTTTTTCGACGGACTTATCTCCGACTGGATGGTGCAGGGCAAAATCCGCGATTCGCTCGATTCCGTCCGCGCCAGCGGGCGGAAGATCGACCAGGCGCTGCGCGAATTGGAGCGGCAGCGCGCGAATGCGGAACGACAGGCCGCGGCCAGCCGCACCGAATATGAACAGGCGATCCTGGCATACGGCCGTTGACGGCGCGAATGCAGAAGGGAGTGCAGGCATGAGGGAGGCGGGAGGATTGACGGAAAGGACGGATTTGCCCGGCAGGCGGAAGGCCGCCTCGCGGACTGTGCCGCAAGATCCGATTCCGATTGCCGTATACGGCATACTTGGCGGCGTCACCTTGCTGTGCGTATTGTCGATCATGGCGCGTATGCTCCGCATGGATGAAGTGACGTTCCGCTTCATGCTGTGGAATTTGTTTCTGGCTTGGCTGCCGCTGATCGTATCGTTGATCGCCGTTCAGGCCGCGCAGCGGATGCGCGGCGGCGTTCGCCTGACGATTCTGGCGATTCTGGGTGTCGGCTGGCTGCTGCTGTATCCGAATGCGCCTTACTTGACGACGGACTTCATACATCTGATCTTCAGGCGGTACGATCCGAAGAGCATGATTCTGTGGTACGATCTGGTTGTGTTTTTCCTGTTCTCCTGGTGCGGTCTGCTGCTCGGCTACGTGTCCATGCGGCATTTTCACGAAATGATTCGCCAGGTTTTCTCGCCCGCTCTGGGGTGGCTCTTCGTCACCGGGGCAACCTTCCTCGGAGGGTTCGGCATCTACCTCGGGCGCGTCATTCGCCTGAACAGTTGGGACGCCTTGTTTAATCCGTTCCGACTGATCGAAGGCGTCGTCGAAGGGCTGAACCGCGATGCTTTCGTCTTCACCTTTCTGTTCGGCCTGCTGACCTTCATCCTCTACGTTTCCTTGTACGCGCTAAGAAGACGATAATTCGTCCCTTGGAGGTTTTCGTAATGCGGATGTTCAGTCGCACGATGCTGCCCTGCCTGCTGCTTGCGGCGTTGAGCGGTTGCATCGGCTCCGGCGCGGTGCGGACGTTGCCTGCTTCGACCGATTCGCAATCGCCTTCCGCGGTTGCTTCCGCGGCTTCGTCCGCTCCGGTCGCCACGACTCCCGATGCGTCACGCGTCGGGGTCGGGCAGCGGCTGCATGCACGTGCGTTCGCTTTGGGATACGATATAGGCAGCTCATCCGAAGTGTCGCCGAGCTATATTGCCGACCCGGACAGGGAAGTCGCGATCGTCGCACGTTCGGACGCCTTGGCCAGAATCGACGACGACGGCGTGCAGGCATGGGTCCCGAGCTGGTATTACACCCCCGAGGCTGCGGCGATGGAGGCGATCGGGCCGCTGGAGCTGACGATGAAGCGGGACGGGGCGCTGCGGTGGGACCCGGAATCGGGGGCGGCGGCCCGGCAGGCGCGAGCCGGGGATACGCTTTGCGGGCTGCGTTCATATGGCGACTGGTACGGCGTAGTCGCTGCCGACAGCGGCGATGCTGATACCGGTCTGGGGCTTGTATGGGTGCGTCAAGACGAGGTTGAATCGGCGGCGAAGCCGTACCCTGCTGACGGGAAACCGGAGATACGCTGCCCTGCCGAAGCGCTGCCGGCTCTCATGCGGGCCGAGGCGCATCCTGGTCTGACGAAGGCGCGCCTGGAGCAACTGCTTGGGCTGCCCGATATCCGCGAAGCTTCCGACAATGTCGAATCGCCAGGCAAGCTGAAGACGCTCGAAGTGTGGCGCTATGAGAACGAGGAATACGCGTTGACGGCAACGTGGTTGGACGACGGCCGGCTGGCGGATTATCGATACCGGGATCGGGAGGGCCGGCTTGACTTCGGTCTATACGGCGGACCCGTCATGTCGCCGATGCCGCTGCGCATTCGAAGCCGAACATCGGCCGCTGAAGCGGCTAAAGAGCCGTTCGCGCCGACGGAAGCGGTGAACTATGTCTGGCGCGTGCGGACAGAGCTTCCGTTCAATTACTTGATCGGCCAATCCGACAACGTCCTGCTCGTCGCGGGGGAAGACAACGGATTCAGCGGGATGCACGTAGCATCGCACTTATACGGGCTGGACAAGGATACGGGAACGCGCTTGTGGAAATACGAATGCGGATTCGATTCGTATCTTGGCGCATTAGCCGAACAAAGCTTTGCCGCTGTGTTCCATCAAGCGCTCGACAGCGGCCCGGCGATTACGCGCTATCGGTTGCGCGTAATCGATCTGCGCGACGGTCGGACGTTATGGGAACAAGACAGGGAGCAGCAAGGCGGGTCTGATTATTTTCGCTACAGCGCGTCAGAATCGACAGTTGTGCAATCTTACGTTCATAAGGACGGGGAGCGCGTTACGACGCACCTGGAAGCGATGGACATTCGCAGCGGCAAGCGGTTGTGGAGCGCCGAAACGGAGGGAGAAGGGCGGCTGCTGGCACAGCGCAGCGATCAGCCCGCGGTCGTGCTTCAGATCGGAATTCAGACATCGGCAGCGGTTATGGAAGACGCCCGGTTGATCGCCTACGACCCGCGCACCGGCAAGAAGATCTGGACGCTGGAAAATCGCGCGGCGGTGACCGATTGGGACGGCCTCCTCGCAGCCGATCCCCGGTTCCGGGCGGGACAGCCGCAAGGATACTGGACGCGGACGGCCAAGCAGTTGATTCTCGCAGATGAGATGACGGGCAAGACGAGGCTGTCGCTGCCGATTGCCTTCGACGGAGGCACGCATTACGACATTATCAACGATCGATACGCGTTCGCGCAGCAATCGAAAGACGGCGAGAAATTGTACGAAAGCCGCGATATCGCAAGCTCGTTGATCGACCTGCACGCAAAGGGCCGGACGCTCTGGACCGTGCCGGGCCGAGCCGATCGCGGCACGGTTGAAGGAGATACACTGTACTATCGTCTGGACGGCAAGCCGCGGGCGGCCAGCCTTGCGAGCGGCAGCTTGATCTGGGATGCCGCCTTTACGACGAACGGCTTGCTGCGGGTGTTCGAGGGCAAGATTGTGGCGGAAGCCATACCGGACGTCTATACGCTTGATCCGAAGACCGGACAGGCGCTGAGCCGGTTGCAGGATGTACGGATCGGATACCACGAAGTAACGCCCAGCGAACAATGGCACGGAATCACCACGGTGCTGGGCGGCAGTATGCTCATCGGCTCCTCGAACGGATATTTTGGCAAAATAGCGTCGTTGGCGCCGCTCGCGCATTAGCGGCAGCCATGAAGTGCGGCCTTCGTTCATCGGAATCCGGAACGAAGGCCGCTTCTGTTACCGGTATTTAGGAAGCCAGTCGCCGTGCGCTTCGATCAGGTCGTCGCACAGCGAGACGATGTCGTCGATCGACAGCTCGGCAGCCGTATGCGGATCCAGCATGGCGGCGTGGTAGATATGTTCTTTCTTGCCCGTGATCGCCGCTTCAATCGTAAGCAACTGCGTGTTGATGTTCGTGCGGTTGAGCGCGGCGCATTGCGGCGGCAAGTCGCCGACATAAGTAGGAGTCACGCCGGACGCGTCCACGAGGCAAGGCACTTCCACGCACGCTTCGCGCGGCAGGTTCGTGATCAGGCCCGTGTTCATGACGTTGCCGCCGATCTTGAACGGCTTGTTCGTCTCGATCGCTTCCAAAATGTAGGAAGCATATTCGTGCGAGCGCTCGTGCGTCAAGTTCGCATTGCCGACAAGCTCGTCGCGCATCTTCTTCCAGCCTTCGATCTGGTTGACGCAGCGGCGCGGGTACTCGTCCAGCGGGATGTTGAACCGCTCGATCAGCTCCGGATAATTGCGCTTGATGAAGTAAGGATGGTATTCGGCGTTGTGCTCGGAAGATTCGGTAATGTAATAGCCGAAACGCAGCATCATTTCCAGGCGGACCATATCATGATGCTTCTCCTGCTGCTTCTCCGCAGCGCGCCGCTTGATCTCCGGATACAGGTCGACGCCGTCCTTCGTCACTTCGAGCAGCCAGGCCATATGGTTGATGCCGGCGATCTTCGATTGCACGCCGGTCGCGTCCATGCCAAGATTCGCGAACAAGTCCTTGACGCACACTTGAACGCTGTGGCACAGGCCGACGGTCTGCACGCCGCCGTGCGTGTTCAGCACGTTCGTCAGTACCGCCATCGGGTTCGTATAGTTCAGGAACAGAGCGTCCGGACATACTTCGCGAATATCGCGGGCGAAGTCCAGCACGACCGGGATCGTCCGCAGGTTACGGAAGATGCCGCCGATGCCGATTGTGTCGGCGATCGTCTGACGCAGGCCGTATTTCTTCGGCACTTCGAAGTCGGTAATCGTGCAAGGGTCGTACCCGCCGACCTGAATCGCGTTGACGACGTAGCTGGCGCCCCGCAGCGCCTCTTTGCGGTCCGTGTAGGCTTGTACGCGGCATGTGCTGCCGGACGTCTTGCAGATGTTGTTCAGCATGCGCTCGGAATCGGCCAGCCGTTCCTTGTCGATATCGAACAAGGCGATCTCGAAGCCTTGCAGGGCAGGCGTCAGCATGCAATCGCCCAGTACATTTTTGGCAAACACGGTGCTGCCGGCGCCTAGAAACGTGATTTTGGACATTTCGGGTATCTCCTCCTGAATGCAGTTGTATAAAGGCTCTTCGCGTTCTACAATAGAGGATATGAGGCAACTAACGCTATGGAAAGAAGGATGCTTCATATGGAAAAATGTCGTTTCATTTGATCGAGGAGCTGGGGCAGGTTGAAGCGATTGTTCAGCACGACGATCGTACATCCGAATCCGAGCGGCGACGAGGATCCCGCGATTCTGTTCGCCGGGCACTCCCAGACGGAGCCTTCCCACCGGATGGGGCCGCAGGTGCTGGACTATTATCTGGTTCATACCGTGGCGGAAGGGACGGGCACGTACCGGTGCCGGGATCGGCTGTATGAATTGCAGGCGGGCGACAGCTTCTTCATCTTCCCGGGCGAGCTGCACACGTATGAAGCGGACCGGACCGATCCGTGGCGATACCGCTGGATCGCCTTCCGCGGAACCCGGTGCCAGCAATGGCTGCTCGCGGCAGGCATCACGGCGGAGCAGCCCGTCGTGCATGGGGGCGAATATGAGGTGCCGCTGCAGGCCGCGCGGGCGATCGCCAGGCAATTTCGCAGCGGCAACTGGACCGCCGATTGGGAGGCGGAGGGCTGGCTGAAGCTGGCATTCGCCGCCTGGGCGCGAACGAACCGGCCGAACGGACCGCCGTCGCCGGGCAGGCCGAGCATCGCGGCCCGGGAAGCGAACCGGGCGGCACGGTGGCTGGAAGCGCAGCTCGCCCAGCCGATCTCGATTGCGGACATGGCGCAGGAGCTTGGCTACCACCGCACGCATCTGACCAAGCTGTTCCGCAGCGAGATGGGCATGTCGCCGATTCGTTATTTGCAGCAGATTCGCATGAATCGTGCCAAGCTGCTGCTCCGCGAAGCTTTGACGATCGAAGAAGTGGCGGCATCCGTCGGTTATCCGGACGCGCTGTATTTCTCCAAGGCGTTCAAAAAATGGACCGGAAGCACGCCGACGGATTTTCGCAAAAATGTTGAACGCAGGGGAACGAATGCCGGAATTTGACGTATAAGCGTATAGGCAGTGAGAGTTTGCTCCGCAAACTCCCTATTAAAGGAGGCCTGACTGAAAATGAGTCTATTTCGCAAAATTACCGAGACCGTCAGCAAGGGCGTAACGACAGCGACGGAAAAAGCGCAGCAAACGGTGGAAATCACGAGGCTGCACACCCAGATTTCCGGCAAGCGCAAAGAAGTGGATAAGCTGCTTCACGGCATTGGAGAAATCGTGTTCGAGAGCTACCAGACAAATGATCGGTCGGAGCTCGAAGAGAAAATCAAGTCCGCATGCGAGGAAATCGTCGCCGTCCAGGCCGAGATCGAATCATTGGAGGATCGCATCCTGCAATTGCGCAACGAGAAGGAGTGCGAATGCGGCAAGAAGCTGCCGTTTGACACCCGTTACTGTCCGTCATGCGGGCATGCGTTCCCGGAGCCGGAAGTCGCGACGGACCCGCTCATCCCGCAATCGTCCGTATCGGTCGATCCGATCCGGCACGAAGATTCGGATGCGGAAGCGATTCTGACGGACGCTCCGCAGCACGAGCATGCCGGCGAGAACGCGGATATCGACCTGGTCCGGGAAGCGGACGCGGCGTCCTGCGCAGGCTGCGGGACGACGCTCGCTTCGTCCGCGCGCTTCTGTCCGTCGTGCGGGCAGCCGCAAGATTGAGGATGATGCAGAACGCAACCTGACGAACGCAATCCCCGCATCCCGAATTTCCGGAGATGCGGGGATTTTTCTTGCGGGCATAGGCATTCGCAAACACGGCGCATTGACATCCGCCATATACCTATTTATGCATGGACATAGGAAGGGAGTATCCTGCATATGGAGTATATGGATTTGCTGTCCCGGCTGGGTGTCGCATCCGCCCACCCGGGAGGATTCAAGGCGACGATGCGCCTGCTCGACCGTGCGCTGCCGGATGACGGCCTGCATGTGCTGGAGGTGGGCTGCGGGACGGGGAAGAGCACCTGCCACTTGGCGGAGAGGGGGTTTCGGGTGACGGCGCTCGATCTTCATCCGGCCATGCTGGAGAAAGCCAGGCAGCGAGCGGAACGCGAGGGCCTATCCGGGATCGAATGGGTGCAGGGCAGCGTTCACGAACTGCCGTTTGCGGACGACACGTTCGACGTCGTGCTTGCCGAATCCGTCACGGTGTTCACCGACGTCGGTCGGTCGCTGGGGGAATATTATCGCGTGCTGAAGCCGCGGGGACGCTTGCTCGATCGCGAATTGGTGCTGCACGAGCGGATGCCGGAGGATGTTTATTCATCCATCAAAGCTTATTTCAAAATGGACAAAATCATGACCGTAACCGAATGGATGGACTTGCTTCGCACAACCGGCTTCCAATGCGAGCAGCCCGAATCGGAACCGTTCTGGAGCCGGGAGAGCGCCGCCGTGGGCAGCGAGCTGCAGGAGCTGGACGTATCGGCGCTGCTGGACCCGGACATCGGCGCGGGGATTCTCCAATATGCCGATTTGATGCTGGCGCAGGAGCGGTATTTCCGGGCTTGCGATTTTCTGGCGACCAAGCCCGAATAATCGAACGATACGGTACAACCGTACAATCCGCCTCCTTTCACCGGACATATGATAGCAAGGTGATGAGCCATCACAACAATATACAGCCTAAAGGAGGACACGAACGATGAGCTACCCGACAACCGGATACGGCGGCGGTGCTGCGTTTGTACTGGTTTTGTTCATTCTGCTGGTCATCATTCTGGCTGCAGGCATTATCGTTTAATTCACATTCGAATTGAACCGGCCTCCCTCATGTGAAGACCGATCGGAATTTGCCGATCGGTCCATTTTTTTTCGTGCGAGGGGGAAGCAGAGCCGCCGCATGACGTCTGTCTACAGCTTCAAGCCGCCGAGCAGCGGCAGAATCGTCTGCATCATGCCGATTCCCATGCGGATCTTCGGCCACCATTTGCCGACCATGTCCATCAATCCGCCGACTTGTCCGCCCGCCGCGCCTTGATTTCCTGCCGCCGCATTCCCGAACGGAAATCCGCCGCCCGGCTGGAAGCCGAACAGACCCGCGTTCTGGCCGTTGCCGAACATCGGCCCCATGAAGCCGGGCATAAGCCCCGATACGAGCGCTTTCTCGGCTTGTTTGACCGATGCAGGACGCATTTTACCTGTACCTTTGCGACCTGACAGGACGATCTCGTCCCGCTCGATCCCGGTAATCCAGCCGAGATAGTAGCTGCCGTCTTTCATGACAATGCAGACCGGCTGCCCCTGAAAGCGGCGAATCCGGGCCTGCGTAAAATCCATGTTCGCTTGCAATACAATCACCACCTCATCGTTTTCATTAGCTTACTTTATTCGAACGCAAGCTCTGCTGCTTGTACGTTTACGGAATAATCGCTTCGGGCGAATACCCGCCGTTTGGAGACGTCAGGCTTTGCCAAGCACCTGCAGTTCCTCTTCGGGAACCTATTTATTCGTGATTGGGGCGAATAAACAGGCATGAAACACAGGTTTGCCATACTGTATGTTGACAGGCGAGTGACCTGCTTGATTTTCCAAGAGAGGAGATGCGCTGATTGATTCCTATTACCCCCGTCACTGCGGAGACGTGCTCACCTTATGTCGGCAGGCCGGTATGTGCGGTTATGCAGGATGGAACGCATCATTACGGAATTCTTCGCGGTATCGGAGACGGTCAACTGTACCTGGAGCGCGGCCGGGACGAGCTGGCGTTGGCTTCGCTGCGAGACCGGTCGAAGGCACAACCGAAGCCCGCGGCGAAAGCGCACACGAAAGCCTTTTACGGTTACGGTCTCGGTTACGGAGCGTTTGCGATCAGTCTCGCGCTGCTGGCGGCATTGTTCTTCGTGCCATGGTTTTTCATCTGAATGGCGAAGCAAGAAAAAAGGCAGCGCCTGTGCATGTGTACAGACCGATTAGCCGCTGCCGTCATAAGTTAAGGGTGTGACCTTGAAATCACAATCCCGGGCAAGGTGGTGATCATGTGGGCTACGGTGTTGGAGGTGTCGGAGGTGCAGGCTGCGGCGGCGGATACGGCGGAATGGGCGGTGCTGCATTCGCGCTTGTCATCTTCGTTCTGCTCGTAATCATTTTGCGCGTGGGCGCATTCGTGTAAGAGGGCTATTCGGCAAACGCGGGCGCCGGGATTCCGGCGTCTTTTTTACGATATCAGAAAGTATAAGTTTCACCTATACTCGACTGATATCGTGCGAATAACGGAGCCGTCCATTAAAGGACGGCGCAGCCGTTTTTCTTACTTGCATGCATGGCGAGCGGCGCCGCAGGCGATGCCTCCGTGAACGGAATGAAGACGGAGAAAGCCGCAACCGCGAAAAAACCTTGCCGGCGTGCGGCAAGGTTAATCGGGATTCGTCGATTCGCGCGTCAGATCCAGCCGACCCTAAGGATGATGACGAGAAGGACGAACATCACGAGCGCGAATGCTGCCGCATTCATGCCGTAGCCGGGATGGTGACATTCCGCGGCGGCGCCTGCAACCGGGTAACCCATCGTGCAGCCCTCCCTCTTGCGAGATTTGTGATGTTGGATCACGCTATCAGCATATGACCGTACGCATTCGCCTTCCTGTGCGTTTGCACCGGTAGCGGCAGCCTAAAGTGTCGTGACGGGCTGCGGCAAGGAGGCGGCATCGTTGAATTGCCGAATATGCTTGATTCTGGATTCCGCCATCAACCGTTCCATGCAGCCGGCATGCAAGTAGGAGGAGGCGCGGAGGGCGATCAAGCGGATCGTGCCGACTTGAATGGAGTTTCCGTGACTGCGACTGACCAGCATGCCGTCTGACTGCTCGGGGAATTGCGGCATCGGCAGCGAGAAGAGCGGGTACGACGCGAATTTCGTTTCATCGCCTTGGAAGGTTGCGTATCGCCGCTGCAGCGCGATCGCGCGATCGGTCATCGCGACCTCCCGACTTTCTCCGAACTGCACGACGGAAGCGTCGGACGACACGTTCAGCTTGACCGTTCCGATCACGGCCAGGCGACATTCGATCGTCATTAGACATCCGCCTCCGGCAGCTGCGGCAACGGGGCAAGCGGTCCGACGATCACCGATTCCGGCGGCGTGTCGAAATAGGAATACAGCGTCATCCGGTCCGTATCGCCGATCAGCAGCGCCGACGAACTCGCCACGCCGATAATCCGGATCGCGCCTACGTAGACAGGCCCGTTAGTCACCTCCAGCAAAACAGGGTCGTTCATGGCTGAGCTCCTCCTTGTATGTTCGCCGATTTTCTCTGCCATTGCTGCACATAAGCGGATAGGGCGGCGTGAATATCCCGCGTCGTCTTGTCGACGACAGATTGCCGCCAGATCAGGCGTTCCTCGCCCGCGTCTTCGGCAGGATACGGGGAAATTCTGGCATAATAATGCACGCGCTCCTTCAGTTGCCCTTTCACGTCGGCGAGAAGCCGAAGACGGTGAGCTTGATCCAGCGTTACGCTGAACTGTTGTTCCAGCCCGGAAAGAATCGCGGGTGCATCCGTATCCATATAGGCTTCCATCTGCTGCGCGAGCTCACCGATCGGTCTATTGTCCGCGCCGGGGTCTGCGGCAGTGCCGCCTGTCTGCGGCCATTGGCCGAAGGGGGTTTCGAACGAATCGATTCCTTGCGTGCCCTGCGGAGACAGGCCGACATTGAGCGTTCCTTTCAATTCATTGACCTTCAATTGGTCGAAGTGATACTCGATGTGCATGGGCGTCCTGTTCTTCAAGTCTTCCAGTTGGCGCTCGACTTGATCCAGCCGCTCCGACAACCGGCTCAAGGTCTGCTCCACGCGGGAGACACGCTGTTGAAGATCGGCTCCGTCAGGGAAAGGATAGGGATTTGGGCCGGCAGAAGGATAAGGCCATTGCCATTCGGCGGACATGCTGTTACCTCCTCTCAGGTCGGTCCGGGAAGCCGAACAAGCGACACCTCCTGCGTCGTTGCCGGAATCAGTTGCGGAGCAGGAGCCGAAAATCCTCCGGTATTGGATAGCTGCGCGAGCGAGCGGATGCTGCCGGCGCTGCCGATCTGGAGCACGGACGCATTGGTAAGGGCCTCGATCCGAATATAGTTGACGGTAATATTCTGATAGACGCTTATGTTCATACGACAGCACCTCCGGCTCCGCCGCCAGCTTGGTTATTGGACGAATCCTGCACATCGGGATCGTTCGTATTCGTCGAACTGATCGCATTATTCGTGCGGGAAAGATCGCCTGTCAGGAACGAGCCTGCGCCGGCATAAGTTTTGGATGAGCTTGTGGGGCGAATTTGCAAAGCATCCCCGAATTGCACGACCGAACTGCTCTGTACGCTGAGTATTTTGACGGCACCGACAATGCTTGGCATAGGCGTAACGACTCCTTTGCAGGGTCTTACGTCCATTCTATGACGGCAGGAGCCCAGCGGTGAGAACTTGCTCCGCAACCTCCCGATTAGAGGTACGGCAGCAATGCTCACGCAAGCCCCGAACGGGAATAAGATAGAATGAGGCGAATCGCGGGGGGCGTTGGAGATGGCGAATTTTTTCGGGAGCGGTCCGCTGCCGGACTGGAAGGAAATCAAAGATTGGCTCGGCAAAGATATTCCCTGGCATCTTGTCGACAAATGGGACCGCATGCAGGACGACAATTGGATGGATCGCTGGATCGACAAGCTCGTTGCGGAACGCCGCGAAGAAACGGCCAGGCCGGCGGCGCCGTCTTCTTTGCTGAAGATCGAAACGATCAAGCAGGCAAAAAAGTTGATCGTATCCTTCCCATTGCCGCGAAGCGTTTCTCTGCATCAATTGCGGCTATATGCGGTTTCGAACCGGCTGCGCATATCGGGACTGCCGGGCGGCCGTGCGCAGAGCGTTCATTTTCCCTGCTCCGTCTATCCGAAGACGGGCAAGGCCAGCCTGCATGACCGAAAGATGCGGGTCGAATTTCGCCGCAGGCCGGCGGACCAGGAGGAAGTGGAATTGTTTATCCATCCTTAAAAGCGTATAATAGAAGCCATAAAGCGACACGGTTGTAGAGGAGATTGACAGCATGTCATTGGTTGACGTTTCGGAAGTATCGTTGTCTCTGTTTCTTACAGGCGCCGTGCTTATCCTGCTGATGGGTTCGTTTCTCAGCCTCGGCGTCGTGCGGATGTTTCAACTGCGCAGAAAGCAAGGGGGATTGTTCCTCGGGCTTGCCGCATTGTCGCTCATCGGATTGATCGTCAGCATGAATACGTGGTTCGCATAAGGAGGATGGGAGGATACCCATGGGAGATACGCAGCGAATCGTCCGCCGCATGTCGGACAGCGGGCTCCGAATTACGGAGCAGCGGCGGACGCTCGCCCGGCTGTTCTCGGACGCTTCCGGGTATTTGACGCCTAAGGACGTATACGAACATATGCAGCGGTTCTATCCCGGACTCAGCTTCGATACGGTTTATCGCAATTTGCGGGTCATGCTGGATCTGGGCATCGTGGAGCAATTCGTCTTCGAAGAGGGCGTCAAGTTCAAGCTTAGCTGCGAAGAGCCGCATCATCATCATCACATGATCTGCTTGCAATGCGAGAAGACGCTGCCGATCCGATCTTGCCCGATGCCGGACACGCAGGTGCCGGGCGGCTTCCGGGTCGTCACGCACAAGTTTGAGGTGTACGGCTATTGCCCGGCGTGTCAGGAAGCGGGCGTGCAGACGGAGAAGGCGGAGGCGTCGTCGCGATGATCGTCAAACGATCGGTTCAGGCACCGATACGGTTCTACCGCAAATTCATCTCGCCGTTGAAACCGCCGACTTGCCGGTTCGCGCCGACTTGCTCGGCTTACGCGCTCGAGGCGATCGAAGTGCACGGGGCGTTGAAAGGCACTTACCTGGCGGCGAAGCGAATCTGCAAATGTCATCCGTTCCATCCCGGAGGATTCGACCCGGTGCCGCCTGCGCGCGGCGGGGACGAGCCCGTTCGGCAATAGTCGTTCTTGGACGATGGCCGCGTGCAATCGAGGGCAGCCGGGATACGGCAGGTCGGAGACCGCCGGCATATCGGATTTGGGACTGTGCAAAGCCGGGGGCAGGCGAAAGAGCCACTGGACGTTGTCGGCCGTGTTGCGTCAGACAGCCAGGCGTGAGCAGTCAAGCGCCTGCCGTCAAGCACCTGCTTGACACGGCTTCCCGGCTCGGGTATATTGTTGGAAAATCCTTGAATAGCCATTCCTGTGAAGGGATAAGTACGAAGCGATCGCCTATTCCAGAGAGCCGGGGGAGCTGCGAACCGGCATGGGACGGCTTCGGAAGATGGTCCTGGAGGAACCGGTTTCGAGTGCGGACGCGGCGCATGCGCTGCGATCGGCATAAGAGCCGGCGCGGCGTCCGGCGTTAACGGATTCGGTCGAATCGACCGGCAGAGCTGCCATTCGCGAGAATGGCGGGAATGTGGGTGGTAACGCGTGAGCAGCGGCTCTCGTCCCATGCGGACGGGAGCTTTTTGTTATGCGATTATGCGGAAAAAAGGAAGGTTGTTGAACATGGCAGACAAGAGCGGACAAGAACGAACGTTTTATTTGACGACCCCGATCTATTACCCGAGCGACAAGCTGCACATCGGACATGCTTACACGACGGTGGCAGGGGACGCCATGGCGCGCTACAAGCGGCTTCGGGGCTTCGACGTGAGGTATTTGACCGGGACCGACGAGCATGGGCAGAAGATTGAGCGCAAGGCTATGGAAGCGGGCAAGACGCCGCAGCAATTCGTCGATGATATCGTCGTCGGCATTCAGGATTTGTGGAGCAAATTGGAAATTACACACGACGACTTTATCCGGACGACCGAGCCGAGGCATAAGGCGTCTGTAGAGAAGATTTTCGCGCAACTGGTCGAGCAGGGCGATATTTACAAAGGGACCTATGAAGGCTGGTATTGCACGCCCGACGAGGCGTTCTTCCTCGAGCGACAGCTGGCAGACGGCAAATGTCCGGACTGCGGGCGCGCGGTGGAATGGGTGCAGGAGGAAAGCTACTTTTTCCGCATGAGCAAGTACGCCGACCGGCTGCTTGCCTACTATGAGGAGCATCCGGACTTCATTCAGCCGGAATCGCGCAAGACCGAGATGATCAACAATTTCATCAAGCCGGGCCTCGAGGATCTTGCCGTTTCCCGCACGACATTCGATTGGGGCATTCCGGTGCCCGGCGATCCGAAGCATGTGATCTATGTGTGGATCGATGCGCTGTCCAACTATATTACGGCGCTGGGGTACGGGGCGGAAGATGACGGGTTGTATCGTCGGTATTGGCCGGCGGACGTGCATCTGGTCGGCAAGGAGATTGTCCGTTTCCATGTAATTTACTGGCCGATCATGCTGATGGCGCTTGGGCTGCCGCTGCCGAGGAAGGTGTTCGCGCACGGGTGGTGGCTGACCAAAGGCGATAAAATGTCGAAGTCCAAAGGCAATGTGATCGACCCGGTAAAGCTCATCGAACATTTCGGTCTGGATGCCTTCCGCTATTTCTTGCTTAGAGAGGTGCCGTTCGGAGCCGATGGTTCATTCACGCCGGAAGGGTTCGTGGAACGGATCAATTACGATCTGGCGAACGATCTGGGCAATTTGCTGAACCGGACCGTGGCTATGATCGACAAGTATTTCGGAGGCGAAGTGCCGACGGCCGATCTCGGTTCGACTCCGTTCGATGCCGATCTGGAGTCGCTTGCGGCGCAGACCATACGGAAAGTGGAAGACGTAATGGAGAACATGGAATTCTCTGTCGCGCTGACGGCGATCTGGGCGCTGGTGGGCCGGACGAACAAATATATCGACGAGACGCAGCCGTGGGCGCTGGCCAAGGATGAGGCGAACCGTCCGGCGCTGGCTTCGGTAATGGGTCACCTGGCGGAGACGCTGCGGATCGTCTCGATCCTGATCCAGCCGTTCCTGACGCATACGCCGCGGCGGATGTGGGAGCAGCTCGGGTTGACGGAAGGCGAGCATACCGCGTGGGACACCTTGCGCCAGTTCGGCGGATTTCCATCCGGTACGCGCGTCCGCAAAGGCGATCCGCTGTTCCCGCGGCTGGAGATGGCCGAAGAGATCGCGTGGATCGTTCAATCGATGCAGGGAGGCGGCGCACCGACAGCAATTGTTGCGGGAGCAGCCGCTGCAACAGATGCGGGAACAATCGCTTTGGACGCTGCCGCGGCAGCAAATGCTGAAGGGACCGCAACCGAGCCTCCTGCTGACACCAAACCGGAAATTTCGATCGACGATTTCGCCCGGGTCGAGCTGCGCGTGGCGCAAGTCGTCGCCTGCGAACCGGTGCCGAAAGCGGATAAGCTGCTCAAGCTCCAGCTCGATCTCGGCTTCGAGCAGCGGCAAGTCGTCTCCGGCATCGCCAAGCATTACAAGCCGGAGGAGCTGGTCGGGCGCAAAGTCGTCTGCGTCACGAACCTGAAGCCCGCGAAGCTGCGGGGCGAGCTGTCGCAAGGCATGATTCTCGCCGCCTCGCAAGGCGAGCAGTTGACTGTCGTGACCGTGCCGGACAACATGCCGAACGGCGCCATCGTGAAATAATCTTGCGTGAAGTGCCGCCAGTTCCCCGCAGAAGGGAGCCGGCGGCACTTCACGCGACGGGTAGACGCGGACATCGCCAAATCGCGCTATCCACCCGCCGTTCGAAGCAGATAGACGCCGCCGTCGCCTAAACGCTCCATTCATCCGCTGTTCGAAGCAGATAGGCTCCGACATCGCCAAATCGCGCCAACCGACCGCCATATGCAGCAGATAGGCGTCGACATCGCCAAATCGCGCCAACCGACCGCCGTATGCAGCAGATAGGCGCCGAGATCGCCAATCAATCGCACCGCACACCGCATCTCGCTGCAACTCACTCGCCGCCGCTCGCTGTTGACAGCTCGGGCACACTCGCCTATAATCTTAATCGTAATAATTTTGATTAGGGAGCATGACATGAAATTACAACTTTCCGAATTGCGAGTTCGTACGGCCAAGGCGGCAAGGACGACACTCGCCCTGTTCGTCATCGCTGCACTTCTGTTGACCGGTTGCGGCAAAGAAAGCGATGCGCCGGTTCCGGGCAAAGTCAACGTCGTGACGACGTTCTATCCGCTGTATTTCCTGGCAGAGCAGATCGGCGGCGAGGACGCGCACGTCGTCAATCTCGTTCCCGTCGGCGTGGAGCCGCATGATTGGACGCCCAAGAGCCGCGATTTGCGCATCGCCTCGGAGGCCCAATTGTTCATTTATAACGGTGCAGGGCTGGAAGGCTGGACGGAATCTTTCCTGAAAGGCATCGCGTCCGATTCGCAGTTGATGAAAGTGGAGGCGAGCCGCGGGATAGCGTTGATTGAAGGCAACGGTACAGAAGACGACCACGACCATGGCGGCGCCGGGGAGGACGAGCATGACCATGACGGTTCCGCGAAGGAAGAGGGGCACGATCACGCCGGCACCGACCCGCACACCTGGGTGAGCCCGGTATCCGTCCTGACGATGGCCGGCAACATTCGGGACGCCTTCGCGGCGGTCGACCCATCGCATCAGGCGGCATACGAGAGCCGGTACAAGGCGCTTGCGGACCGATTGACGGCACTGGATAAGGAATACAAGACAGCCCTCGCGCCCCATGCCGGCAAGGACATTGTTGTCTCGCATCAGGCCTTCGCTTACCTGTGCAGGGACTACGGCCTTCATCAAACTGCGATCATGGGCCTGTCGCCGGAAGCCGAACCGCGGTCGCAGGATATATTGCGCATCATCAAATTCATCAAGGAACATCAGATCAAGTACATTTTCTTCGAACAGTTGTCCTCCGGCAGCCTGGCCGAGACGATCGCAAGGGATACCGGGGCGAAGACGCTCGTGCTGAACCCGATCGAAGGATTGACGCAAGAGCAGGAACGTGCGGGAGAAGATTTGATCAGTCTGATGAACGTCAATTTGCAAAACTTGCTGATCGCACTGGAAACCCATTAGAATAGAAGAATGCGACCGTACGAGCCGTATCGTTTTTTTTCGCAAGAACCGGAAGGAGAGTCAACATGATGAACCGTGCATCCGTTCCCGCGCCCGATTGCCATCGCGACATCGTCCGATTGGACGGAGTGTCCTACGCTTACGGCTCGAAGCCGGTGCTCCAGGACTTGTCCTTCGCCGTGCATGAGCGCGACTTCGTCGGCCTTATCGGCGCCAACGGCGCGGGCAAGACGACGCTGCTCCGGCTCATTGTCGGTCTGCTCAAGCCGGACGCCGGTCAAATCTCCCTGTTCGGCACGCCCGCAGACAAGTTCAAGGATCGGCATCTGATCGGTTATGTGCCGCAGCGCAGCCAATTCAACCCGCTGTTTCCCGCGACGGTGCGCGAAGTTGTTCTGTCCGGGCTGTTCGGCCGCCGAAAGCTGTTCCGACGCGTGAGCCGTCAAGAGCAAATGCAGTGCGACGACGCGCTGCGGACGATGAATATCGAGGATTTGTCGGGCAAGCTGATCGGCGCGCTATCCGGCGGCCAGCAGCAGCGCGTCTTTCTCGCGCGGGCATTGATCAGCAGTCCCAAGCTGCTCATCCTCGACGAACCGCTCTCCGGCATCGATGCCGAGACGCAATCGAATTTCTTTCAATTGATCAAACACATGCACCAGAAGCACGATATGACGTTCCTGATGGTATCGCACGATATGGAGATGGTGCGATCCTATCTGGGACAGGAGCCGAAGGAGTCGAGCGGCAAGCTGAATTTCTACGTCCGCCATTCCCATGACGCGGAAGATTGCGCCGAGACGGACCTGATTCATACGTTGCGGAAAGAAGGTTAGCTCCCGTTGGATTTGATCACGGCTGAATTTTTTCTCCGCGCGCTGGCCGGCGGCGTCCTGATCGCGATCACGGCTCCGCTCATGGGACTGTTCCTCGTTCTGCGGCGCCTGGCGATGATCGGGGACACGCTGTCCCACGTGAGCATCGCGGGCGTCGCGCTCGGATTCCTGCTCGGCGTTTACCCCGTTGCGATCGGTTTGCTGTTCGCCATTATCGCGTCGTTCGGGATCGAGAAGCTGAGGCGCACTTACCGGACTTATGCCGAATTGTCCATTGCCATCATCATGTCTGGCGGCATTGCGCTCGCTTCGATCTTCTTCACTTCCGGCATGGGGTTCAACGTAAATGTGAACGCCTACCTGTTCGGCAGCATCTATACGCTGAATGGGACCGACCTGATCGTCATCGCCGCGGTGACCGTCGTCGTGCTGGCCGTCATGCTGCTGCATCGCAAAGAGCTGTTCCTGCTCGCCTTCGACGAGGATGCGGCAGCGGTGAGCGGCTTGCCGGTCCGCTATTTCAATATTCTGATCAGCATCCTGACAGCGCTCGTCATCAGCGCCGCCATCAAGATCGTCGGCGCGCTGCTCGTCTCCGCGCTGCTGACCGTTCCTGCCGCCTGCAGTCTCGTGCTCGCGCGAAGCTTTCGCAAATCGATCTTCATCGTCGTGACGGTAGGCGAAATCGCCGTCGTCGCCGGGTTATGGATCGCGGGTATCTGGAATTTGGCTCCGGGCGGCACGGTCGTGCTGCTGTTGATCGCCATGCTGGTCTTGTCGCTGACAGTCCGATCGCGAATCGCTCGCGTATGAAAGGAGGAAACGTCCGATGGCCGACTTGAACGTGGGCATTGCTTTTGCCGCAGGAATCGCGTCTTTCATCTCGCCCTGCTGCCTGCCCTTGTATCCCTCTTACTTGTCCTACATAACCGGCATTTCCGTCACCCAGATCAAGACGGATACGAGCCGGCAAGTTCGCTTGCGCACGATGTCCCATACGTTTTTCTTCATCCTGGGTTTCTCCGCGGTGTTCTTCGCGCTCGGCTACGGGGCGAACGCGTTTGCGGACTTGTTCCGCGAATACCAGGACCTGATCCGGCAAATTTCTGCCATTCTGATCGTGCTCATGGGGCTGTTCCTGATGGGCATCTTCCAGCCGCAAATGCTCATGAAAGAGCGCAAATTCGACGTTTCCACCCGGCCCGCCGGTTATCTCGGATCTTTCATTTTCGGAATCGGCTTCTCAGCCGGATGGTCGCCATGCATAGGACCGATCCTGTCTTCGATTCTTTTGCTGGCGGCCAGCGAACCGGGCGCCTGGGCGGGCCTGACGACCGCCTATTCGCTTGGCTTCGCCGTGCCGTTCTTCATCCTGGCGTTCTTCATTGGCTCCACGCGCTGGATTCTCAAATATTCGAACCTCATGATGAAGATCGGCGGCGCCCTGATGATCCTCATGGGCATCCTGCTGTTCACGGACAGAATGATCGTGATTACGATCTGGCTGCAAGGGATTACGCCGGATTGGCTGAAGTTCTGAGGCGGACCGGCGTGGAAACCGCGGGGCCGTTCGCAGGGGAGACTTGCCCGCCTTGGCCGCCGCGGTGTATGATACATAAGCAAGGGACCGAGCGGAAGGGGGATTCGGCGTGCCGACTCCGAGTATGGAAGATTATTTGGAGCGGATTTACCGGCTGATTGACGAGAAGGGCTACGCCCGCGTCTCGGATATCGCCGAAGGCCTGGAGGTGCATCCTTCCTCGGTGACGAAGATGATTCAGAAGCTGGACAAGGATAATTATCTCGTCTATGAGAAGTATCGCGGCCTGATTTTGACGAACAAGGGCAAGCGGATGGGCAAGCGGCTCGTTGACCGCCACCATCTGCTGGAGACGTTCCTGACGACGATCGGCGTTCAGGAAGAGAACATCTACCGTGACGTGGAAGGAATCGAGCATCATCTGAGCTGGGATTCGATCACCTGCATCGAGACGCTCGTGGAGTATTTCAGCAGGGACGAATCGCGGGGCATCGAATTGCAGCGCATTCGCACCGAATTGGATAACGAATAATCGGAAGGCTCCCGCGGCGTCTGCTGGCGGGGGCCTTCTTCCTGTAATCGGGAGCTTGCCCAAGCAAATTCTCGCCGTTCTGCGCGCAAAGCCGCTTTGCCACCGTGCACCACCTGGTCTGAAAAGACGTCAGCCCCGCATAGGATGGAGAAGGGAAACCGGATCGACGCGGCGGGAGGCGAAGCGATGGAGAAGACGCTGGTGAATGCGGTGTTCGAAGGCGGAGGCGTGAAAGGCATTTCGCTGGCGGGAGCGGTGCGGGCGGCCGAGTTGAACGGCGTCGGCTTCCATCGGGTGGCCGGCACCTCGTCGGGCAGCATCGTGGCTGCGCTGCTGGCAACCGGTTACAATGCGACGGAAATGAAAGAGATCATCGAAACGACGCCGTTTCGCTCCTTCATGCAGAGGGCGCCGATCTTCAACATGCAAATCGTCGGACCCGCGCTGCGGTTGTTGTTGAAGAAAGGGCTCTACGCGGGCAATGCGTTGGAACAGTGGATTTCGGGGCTTCTGGCCGCCAAGGGGGTGCGCGTGTTCGGAGATTTGCCGCAGGGCAAAGTCCGCATTATCGCTTCCGACATTACAAACGGCAAATTGCTCGTGCTGCCGGACGATATTGCCGATTACGGCATTGATCCGGCCAGGTTCCCGGTTGCGCGAGCGATCCGGATGAGCACGAGCATCCCCTATTTCTTCGACCCGGTCGTGCTGCGTCAACCGCTGCGCGCGCGCAAAGCTGCGGATGAGACCAAGCAAGGGGTTAAATTTTCCTACGTAGTGGACGGCGGGCTGCTCAGCAATTTTCCGCTGTGGCTGTTCGAGAGCGAAGCGGCGGAGGCGAATCCGATTCCCGTCATCGGCTTTCAGATGGTCGGGAAGACGGAAGCGAAGCGGCACCGGATATCCGGGCCGTTCACGATGTTTCAGGCGATGTTCGAAACGATGCTCGGCGCGCATGACGAACGGTACATCGAGGAGCAGAAGTGGGTGCGGACGATCCGCATTCCGACGATGGGCGTCGGCACGACCCAGTTCGACTTGAAGCCGGAGCAGAGCGTCAGCCTCTATGAAGCGGGGCTCGCGGCCGGGCAGAAGTTTTTCAAGCAGTGGGATTGCCATACGGGCAAACGGAGAACGAGCATCCAGCCGAAAATATAATAAGAAAACCGCCTCTTCACAGCCCGGTTGCTGAGATAGGAGGCGGTTTTTCTTAGTGATTCAGAAAGTATAAAATTCGCCATACTTTTCCTGAATCACCTTCGATAAAAACGACATTCTAGGTGTCTAAAGGACGACGAAGTCGTTTTTACTTGTTGTCAGTGGTACCGCGGCGTGTCGTCGTCATCCTTGTTCTTGCTGCCTTCGATGACCCGGAATGGCATCGTCTGGCGCTTCGGCTTCGTCTTCTCCGGCGGCCGGCGCATCTGACGGGGAGGGGCTTGCCGTTGGTAGCTCGACCTGCCTCCGCCGATCTTGCGCTTCTGCATGATGTAATACGCGGCGAACAAGACGGCGATAATCGCGATCGGAATCGCCAAGGAGTAGAGAATCGATTCGAATTGCGTAGCGAAACCAAGCACGGCAAGCGGCAACAGGACGTAAAACATCGGATGGAATCGGCTTTGCACGGGCTGTTCCTCCTTCGCGGATCGGATGTTAAATCGGCTTCACCTGCTGATCCAATTCCCTCATGCGGTTGAATGAAGCGATGGATACGGCAACCTGGTCGTCATTCGGTTCTTTTGTCGTCAGCAATTGCAGCCACAAGCCCGGGTAACCGAGCCAGCGCAGCACCGGAATGTCGCGCACCGCATTGGTCGCCCTCAGCACTTCATAGGATACGCCGAGTACGACGGGCAAAAGAAGAATCCGCAAGATCAATCTTTCCGCCATCGAGTCCCAAGTGAAGAACGAATAGATGATGACGCCTACGATGACGGTAAAAATGATGAAGCTGCTGCCGCAGCGATAGTGCAAGCGGCTCTGTCTCTGCACGTTCTCCACGGTCAGCTCGTCGCCGGCTTCGTATGCGCTGATCACTTTATGCTCGGCGCCGTGATATTGGAACAACCGTTTGATCAAAGGGGTTTGGGAAATCCCCCACAAGTAGGCGAGCAGCAGAATGATCTTGATGACGCCCTCCAGCAGGTTATGCAGAACGTTGTTGTCGAATGCATTTTTGAACAGCATTTCCTCGATCGCCGCCGGCACCAGCGTCAGCACGAATTTGCCGAACAGAAACGAGATAACGCCGACGACCGCTACGCCCAGGATCATGCCGAGGTTCCACGTTTCCTTCTTCGGCTCCACGGGCTTCTCCCCGGACTCGTCTTCGTCCTCCGCATACGCTTCGGCGGAATAGGTCAAGTGCTGGGAACCTTTGGCGGCCGATTCGATGATGCCGACGATGCCGCGGATAAACGGAACTTTCTTCAAAGTCCGAATGAAGACGGAAGAAGCTTTCTTCGGGACTTCATAGAACGTGATCTCTTGATTTTTGCGCCTGACGGCCGTTACGTTCACGTTCCGTCCGGCGAACATGACGCCTTCGATGACAGCCTGTCCGCCATACACGGCGGTTGTCTGTGACATATAACTCACCTGCTTCGCATTGTGTATCATTATTTTACAAGATTGAGAAGGAGATTGCTACTGGAACCGAAGCCCGCATAAGCGGCGGGAGAACGAGTAAAGGCGGCGCGCGCGGGAAAGTCTAATGCTGGACAGGAAATGGTTGGGGTGAAAGGGTGGGCCGAGTGCCGAACAAAGACAGCGAACGAACTTCGGATAATCGGTCGGGCTTCGGGACGGATAACACGAATCCGGCTGCTTATTGCTTGAAAATCGGGATTGCCGCAGGCGTAATCTGGGGATTGATTCGCTGGCTGGCGGTCGCCATGAATTTGACGAAGGTGTCGCAGGCGTTTCTGATCGATCCTTGGGTCAAACGCAGCGCGCTTGGTTACGGATATTGGCAAATCGCCGGCTTTGCGGCGTTCATCCTCATGTCCATCGCTGCCGCTTACGTTTATTATGGAATTGTTCGATCTTTTCGCGGCCCGGTGCCGGGCTTGATATTCGGCATTGCCTGGTGGGCAGCCCTATACGCGGCGGCGGGTCCGCTGGTCGGCGCCGTTCCCTCGCTTGCCACGATCGGCTGGAACAGCTTGTTGACGGATCTGTGTTTGTTCGTCATATGGGGGCTGTTCATCGGATACAGCATCGCTTTCGAGTTTCACCAGGAAGCGGGCCGCGAGCCGGAAGCTTCCCCGGCCTGACGGGACGGTCAGCAAATTCGCAAAATAACGGGCTTGTCTCTTTTTTTCGCGCTCGTCGCTGTGTTACAATTTTCCTGAACGATTTCAGATCGGCTCGGGCAGCGGCCGTCACGGCCCGCAGCGCCGGCCGGCATCGGAGGGGAAGTTGGCGGTATGCCCAGTATTCTAGTGCTGAACGGTCCGAACTTGAACATGCTTGGCATTCGGGAACCGGGTGTATACGGAAGAGAAACGCTGCAGGACATCGAGAACCGGCTGCGGGAGCACGGGGAACGGCTTGGCGCGGAGCTGTCGTTTTTCCAGACGAACCACGAAGGCGCCATGCTGGACCGGATCCATGAGGCCTTTGGCCGCCACGACGGTATCTTGATCAATCCGGGCGCCTGGACGCACACCAGCTACGCGCTGCGAGACGGTCTCGCGGCGGTTGGACTGCCGTTCGTGGAAGTGCATCTGTCGAACATCCACAAGCGGGAAGCTTTTCGTCACGTATCCGTGACGGCAGCCGTAGCCGTCGGACAGATCGCCGGATTCGGAGCGCTCGGGTATGAGCTTGGACTAACGGCATTGCTCGCGCATCTCAAGGCGCAGGAAGAAGGTGGATGAATTGCCGAACGCCAGAGTGAACCGGCTTCGCGAGCGCTTGCCCGAGTCGCAGGACACGGCGATGATCGTCGCCAGCGGCGTGAATCGCCGGTATTTGTCCGGGTTCAGCGGTACGAGCGGCGTATTGCTGCTGTCGCGCGACCGGGCGGCGCTGTTGACGGATTTCCGCTATCAGGAACAAGCTCCGCAGCAGGCGATTGGGTTCGAAGTCGTCATTCACGGCCCCGATATGAAGGCCAAGCTCGCGGAAGTGCTCGGGTCGTGGGGAATTTCGCGGCTGCTGTTCGAAGACAGCCATGTCACGCATGCCGAGCATGCGGCATGGGTCAAGGCGCTGGCGCCAATCGTGCTGGAGCCTGCGGGCGGCATCATCGAGGAGCTCCGGCAGATTAAGGATGCGGGCGAGCTTGCGGTCATGCAGGAAGCGGCGGATGTGGCGGATCGGGCATTTTCGCATGTGTTGGGCTTCATCAAGCCCGGCGTTTCCGAGATGGACGTTGCCGCAGAGCTGGAGATGTTCATGCGCAAGGCCGGGGCGTCCGGCCCGTCGTTCGACACGATCGTCGCATCGGGCGAACGTTCGGCGATGCCGCATGGCGTGGCCAGCACCCGATCGGTCGGATCGGGCGAATTCGTGACGCTCGATTTCGGCGCCTATTACAAGGGATATTGCTCGGATTTGACCCGCACCGTGTTCGTCGGCGAACCGACGGACAAGCACCGGGAAATTTACGGGATCGTCAAGGAAGCTCAAGCGTATGCGCTCGAGCATCTGAAGCCGGGCATGACGGGGCGCGAGGGAGACGCCTTGACGAGAGATATCATCGCAAGGTATGGTTATGGAGACAATTTTGGCCACGGGACAGGCCACGGACTCGGGATGGACATCCATGAGTCGCCGCGGCTGTCCGCGACCTGTGACACCGTGCTTCAACCGGGCATGGTCGTGACCGTCGAACCAGGCATTTACCTCCCCGGCTTCGGAGGGGTAAGGATCGAAGACGACGTCGTCATGACCGATTCCGGCATTCAAATTCTTACACGCTCCTCCAAAGAACTTATTCTATTGGCGTAGAGGGGCGACGTTTCCACAGGAGGGAACAAACGGGTGATTTCAGTTAACGATTTCAAGACAGGGCTTTCGATCGAAGTCGACGGCGATATTTTCTCCGTCACGGACTTCCAGCATGTCAAACCTGGCAAAGGCGCGGCATTCGTCCGCTCCAAGCTCAAAAATCTGCGCAACGGCAACGTCGTCGAGAAGACGTTCCGGGCCGGCGAGACCGTGGCGCGCGCGTTGATCGAGAATCGCCAGGTGCAGTACCTGTACAATTCCGGCAACGAATATACGTTCATGGACAACGAGACGTACGACCAGTTCGAGCTGAGCAAGAAGCAACTGGAATGGGAATTGAACTTCCTCAAGGAGAATATGAACGTGAACATCGCCAGCTATCAGGGCGAAATTATCGGCATCACGATCCCGAACAGCGTCGAGCTGACGGTCACCGAGACCGAGCCGGGCATCAAGGGCAACACGGCGACGGGCGCCACGAAGAACGCGAAGCTCGAGACCGGCCTGAGCGTGCAGGTGCCGCTGTTCATCAACGAAGGCGACGTGCTCATCATCGACACGCGCGAAGGCAAATACGTATCCCGCGCTTAGTGCGGCTGACGAACGCCCCGTATGCTCCGGTTCACTTGCCGGAGATGCGGGGCGTTTTTCCTGTAGGCCGCCAGCGACCCGATGAAACCCGCTTAGAGTGTGGCTCGTCCGCTAACTGTTCGCAGTAGCCCGACGAAACCCGCTTAGAGTGTGGCTCGTCCGCTAACTGTTCGCAGTAGCCCGACGAAACCCGCTTAGAGTGTGGCTCGTTCGCCAATTGTTTGCCGCAGCCCGACGAAACCCGCTTAGAGTGTGGCTCGTCCGTCAATTGTTTGCCGCAGCCCGACGAAACCCGCTTAGAGAGTGCCTCGTCCGTCAATTGTTTGCCGCAACCCGACGAAACCCGCTTAGAGAGTGCCTCGTTCGTCAAT
>Ga0222419_100582_pt1 | contig 28386 bp, 21 predicted proteins | sample 1B20Ametagenome_FD_182474 | JGI IMG/M metagenome (GOLD analysis project Ga0222419, IMG submission 182474) | Enriched microbial communities from leaf-cutter ant dump, University of Wisconsin, Madison, United States - 1B20A (version 2) | ecosystem: Environmental > Terrestrial > Nest > Insects nest... | reverse complement strand
TGTTCGGCGCCGTCGGCGCGTTGATCGTGAAGCTCGACCAGTGGTCCCGGTGGCGCGACGAGCGGCTCCTCGCCGAGAACCCGGCGGCCGCGGCATCCGCTCGTCCGGCGCCGGGTGCCGGGGCGCTGCCGTTCGCGGCCCCGGCGGGCATGATCGCGCCTCCGCCGGGTGTCGCCGCAGAGGGACGCCGCCTGAAGCGGAGCTTCCGCTGGGTGTCGATCGTGGTCGCCGTCGTCGTGGGAGCGGTGTGGCTCGGACTGCGGGTGATCGGACACCTGCACTGACGGGACGTCGTGCCGAGGGGATAGTGGGGGTGGGTGCTGCTTTGGGGATCAGCTGCCCACCCCATCCCCCCTCGGGATCAGAAGGAGCTGGGGACTCCCTCCGCATGGCGGTCGGACCGCCGACGCGAGCGATCAGCTGGGGACTGATCAGAATGCACCGCGTCTAACAACAACGGTATACCGAGCGCCGTTGCAACGGGTTGCACTCATCCCCGTCGCGACGACCACTCCGCCCGCCGCCGTGCCTGCTCCACCGGGTCGGGCACGGGGAGCGAGGCGATGAGGCGCTTCGTGTACTCGTCCTTCGGATCTCCCAGCACCTCGGCCGTGCGTCCGGACTCCGCGATCTCGCCGTTGTGCAGCACGACCACCTTGTGCGCGAGCATGTCGACCACGGCGAGGTCGTGCGTGATGAACAGCGTCGCGAAGCCGAACCGCTCCTGCACCTCGCCGAACAGCTCGAGCACCTTGGCCTGCACCGAGACGTCCAGCGCGCTGGTGGGCTCGTCGGCGATCAGCAGCTTCGGATCGAGGGCGAGCGCCCTGGCGAGCGAGGCGCGCTGACGCTGACCGCCCGACAGCTCGTGCGGGAACCGATCGCCGAAGGCCGCGGGCAGCTGCACCGCCTCGAGCAGCTCGTCGACCCGGGGCCGCGCGTCGGCCGGGTCCTTGACGGCTCCGTGCACGATGAGCGGCTCCGCCACGTTCTGCGCGATGGTGAGCAGCGGGTTGAAGCTCGTCGCCGGGTCCTGGAACACGAAGCCCAGGTCCTTGCGCAGCGGCCGGAACCGCCGCTCCTTCACCCCGAGCATCTGCATGCCGAGCACCTCGAGCGATCCGTCGGACACCGGGGTGAGGCCCGCGATGGCGCGGCCGATCGTGCTCTTGCCCGATCCGCTCTCGCCGACGAGCCCGACGACCTCGCCCGGCGACAGCGTGAAGCTGACGCCCTTGACGGCGCGGAAGGCGCCGCGGCCGAACCGGCCGGGGTACTCGATCACCAGGTCCTTCGCGACCACCACCGGGGCGGCGTCCGTCACCGGGGCCTCGCGGTCGGTCACCTGCAGCCGCGGCACGGCGGCGAGCAGACGCCTGGTGTACTCGTGCTGCGGGGCCTCGAAGAGCTCGGTCACCGGCGCGGTCTCGACGAGCTCGCCGTCCAGCATGACGGCCACGCGATCGGACAGATCGGCGACGACGCCCATGTTGTGGGTGATGAGCACGATGGCCGTGCCCTCGTCGTCGCGCAGGCTGCGCAGCAGGTCGAGGATCTCGGCCTGCACGGTCACGTCGAGCGCCGTGGTGGGCTCGTCGGCGATGATCACCTTGGGCTTGAGCGCCAGCGCCATGGCGATCACGATGCGCTGCTTCTGGCCGCCCGAGAACTGATGCGGGTAGTCGTCGACGCGGCGCTCGGGCTCGGGGATGCCGACGCGGCGCAGCATGTCGATCGCGACCTTCCGCGCCGCCCCGCGGCTGACCCCGCCGTGGGCGCGAAGCCCCTCGGCGAGCTGCCAGCCGATCGGGAAGACCGGGTTGAGGGCGCTCGACGGCTCCTGGAACACCATGGCCGCCTTGGGGCCGCGCACGGCCCGCAGGCCCGCGGCATCCAGTCGGGTGACATCGGTGCCGTCGAGGATCACCGCGCCGCGGGTGATCGCGGTCTCGGGGAGCAACCCCAGGATCGACCGGGCGGTCACGGTCTTGCCGCTGCCGGACTCGCCCACGATCGCGAGCACCTCTCCGGGGCGGACGTCGAGGGTGACGCCGCGCACCGCCTGCACGTCCCCGCCGTCGGTGGCGAAGGTGACGCTCAGGTCGCGGATGTCCACTGCGCTCGTCATCACTGCACCTCTCCCAGGTCTTCACGGGTCACCGGCTGCGTCGCCGCGACGGCGTCGGCGGGCGCCACGCGTCCGGCACGGCGCCGGGCGCGCAGGCGCGGGTCGGCGAGGTCGTTCAGCCCCTCGCCGATGAGGGTGATGCCGAGCACCACGCTCACGATCGCGAGACCCGGCGGGATCGCCGTCCACCAGATGCCGGCGGCGACGTCGCTGATCGACTTGTTCAGGTCGAAGCCCCATTCGGCGGCTGCGGTCGGCTCGATGCCGAAGCCGAGGAAGCCGAGGGCGGCGAGGGTCGAGATCGCCTCGGCCGCGTTCAGCGTGACGATGAGGGGCAGGGTGCGGGTGGAGTTGCGCAGCACGTGACGGAACATGATCCGGCTGGTGGAGGCGCCGATCACCCGGGCCGATTCGACGAACGCCTCGGCCTTCACGCGCAGCACCTCCGAGCGCACCACGCGGAAGTACTGCGGCACGAACACCACGGTGATCGAGATCGCCGCCGCGAGGACGCCGGGCCACAGGCCCGACTGGCCGCCGCTGATCGCGATGGCCGCGACGATGGCCAGCAGCAGGGTCGGGAAGGCGTAGATCGCGTCCGCGACCACCACGAGCACCCGGTCCACCCAGCCGCCGAGGTAGCCGGAGAGCAGGCCGAGCAGCACGCCGATCACGACCGACAGCGCGACGGCGACCACGATCACGAGCAGCGCGGTGCGCGAGCCCCAGATCACGCGGGAGAGCACGTCGTAGCCGCCGACGGTGGTGCCGAGCAGGTGCTCGGCGCTCGGGGCCTGCTGGGCGCCGAAGTTGCCACCGGGGCCCTTGAGCTGGTCGTAGCCGTACGGGGCGATCCACGGCGCCAGGAGGGCGACGACCAGGAACAGCCCGGTCAGCACGAGGCCGGCGACCAGCATCCCCCGCTGCAGCCCGACGCTCTGGCGCAGCTGGTGGATCACCGGAAGACGTCCGAAGAGAGAGGACTTCGCCATGTCAGTACCTCACCCTCGGGTCGATGAACGCGGCGATGATGTCGACGACGAAGTTGGTCACGGCGACGATGACGGCGATCATCGCGACGATGCCCTGCACCGCCACGAAGTCGCGCGAGCCGAGATAGGCGGCCAGCTGGAAGCCGAGCCCCTTCCACTCGAAGGTCGTCTCGGTGAGCACGGCGCCGCCGAGCATCAGCGCGATCTGCAGGCCGATCACGGTGATGATCGGGATCAGGGCGGGCCGGTAGGCGTGCGTGCGGACCAGGCGCCCCTCGCCGACGCCGCGCGAGCGCGCCGCGTCGATGTAGGGCATGTTGTAGGTGCCGATGAGGTTCGTGCGCACCAGGCGGAGGAAGATGCCGGCGGTGAGCAGACCCAGGGTCGCCGCGGGGAGGATCGCGTGCAGCAGGACGTCCTGGATGTAGGCCGGGTTGCCCGAGGCGATCGCGTCGATCAGGTAGATGCCCGTGCCCTCCTTGCTCAGCGCGATCTCGGTGCGCACGTTCGCACGGCCCGAGACCGGGAGCCAGCCCAGCCACACCGAGAAGATCAGCTTGGCGACCAGGCCGGAGAAGAACACCGGAGTGGCGTAGAAGAGGATCGCCGAGACCCTCAGCGTGGCGTCGGGCCAGCGGTCGCGCTTGGCGGCGGCGACCATGCCGAGCGGGATGCCGACGACGAAGGCGACGATGAGCGCGTAGACCACGAGCTCGAGCGTGGCGGTGCCGTAGGTCACCAGCACCTCGGTCACCGGACGGTTGTCGGTGAGCGTCGTGCCGAAGTCGAAGGTGAGGATCTGACCGAGGTACTCGAAGTACTGCACGAGCACGGGACGGTCGTACCCGGCCTCGTGCACCCGCTCCGCGAGCTGCTCGGGGGTGAGCCGGCCGCCGAGGGCCGCGGTGATCGGATCGCCGGTGAGGCGGATGAGGAAGAAGACCACCGTGACCAGGATCAGCACGGTGGGGATCATCAGCAGGAAGCGGATGAGGATGTAGCGCCCCAGCGTGCTGCCGCCGGATCGGCGGCGTGCGGTGCGGGCGGGCGGGATGCCGCCGGCCGGGGATTCCCCGGCGGACGACGAAGCGACGGTGCTCGTCATGTGTGGTCCTTCACGCAGATCAACGACCCCGCCCCCTTCGACCGAGGCGGCGAAGCGGACGGGGTCGTGATCGTGATGCTACTTGGTGATCGAGGCGAAGCGCAGCTTGAACGACGCGTCGAGGGTCACGCCCTTGACGTCGGTTCCGGCCACGGCCACCTGCGCGCCCTGGAGCAGCGGCACCGTGGAGAGGTCCTGAGCGACGAGCTCCTGGATCTTCTCGATGTCGGCGGTGCGGGTGTCGACGTCCGGCTCGACGGCCTGCTGCAGGATCAGGTCGTTGACCTCGGGGTTGTCGTAGTGGTTGCCGAGGAAGTTCTCCTTGAGGAAGAACGGCGTCAGGTAGTTGTCGGCGTCGGAGTAGTCCGGGAACCAGCCGAGCTGGTAGGCCGGGTACACGTCGGCCGTGCGGTCCTTGGAGTACTGCACCCACTCGGTCGACTTGAGGTCGACCTCGAACAGGCCCGAGTCCTCGAGCTGCGACTTGACGAGTGCGTACTCGTCGCCGGACGAGGGGCCGTAGTGGTCGGGGCTGTACTGCAGGCTCAGCTTCACCGGGGTGGTGACGCCGGCGGCCTCGAGGGTCGCCTTGGCCTTGTCGGCGTCAGGGCCGCCGTTCCCGTCACCGTACAGGCCCTTGAGCGCGTCGGTCGCGCCGGCGAAGCCCTCGGGCACGTAGGAGTACAGCGGGGTGTAGGTGCCCTTGTAGACCTGCTCCGAGATCGCGTCGCGGTCGATCAGGTCGGCCACGGCCTGACGGACGGCGAGGGCCTTGGCCGGGTCGGCCTCGGCGGTCGTCGCGCCGTACGGCTGCGTGTTGAAGTTGAACACGATGTAGCGGATCTCGCCGCCGGGGCCGTCGATGACCTGCACCTTGTCGTTGCCGCTGAGGTCCTCGACGTCGGTGGCCGACAGGCTGCGGTAGGCGACGTCGACGTCGCCCTGCTGCACCGCCAGCTTCAGGTTCGACGACTCGGCGAAGTAGCTGAGGATGACGCTGCTGTTGGCCGGGGCGTCGATCAGGCCCTTGTAGTTCTCGTTGGGCGTGAACTCGATGGACTTGTTGAAGTCGTAGGAGCTGATCGAGTACGGGCCGCCGAAGGCGTTCGCCTTGACGATGTCGTCGTCGGGGGTGACCGCGTCGGCCGAGAACACCTCGTCGTCGACGATGGCCCCCGGGAAGCTGGTGAGGATGAACGGGAAGACCTGGTCGTTCTCGGTCTTGAGGTGGAAGACGACCGTGGTGTCGTCGGGGGTCTCGACGCTGTCGAGGTTGTAGAGCAGCGAGGAGGCGCCGTTCGGGTCGGCGATCTTGATGTTGCGGTCGAACGAGAACTTCACGTCGGACGAGGTGAGGTCGTTGCCGTTGGCCCACTTCAGCCCCTCGGGGAGCTTCACGGTGTACTCGGTCGGCGAGGTGAACTCGGCCGACTCGGCGAGGTCGGGGACGACGTCGGTGCTGTTGTAGTCGGTGTTGACCAGGTACGGGAACACCTGGGTCTGCACCGCGAGGGAGCCGTTGTCGTAGGAGCCGGCGGGGTCGAGGGTGGTGACCTTGTCGGTGGTGCCGACGATGATGTCGCCGCCGCTGGCGTCACCGCCGCCGCCGTTGTCGCCGCCGCCGGACGCGCAGCCGGCGAGGATCAGGGATGCGACGCCCAGGGCGCCGACCGCGAGGCCGAGGCGGCCGCGCGTGTTGTTTCGCAGAGACATGGATCTCCCCATCTGTGAAGGTGCAGCCTCGTCTGGTGGACGGGCTCAAGGCACCATCATGCACACGCATGCACCCGGATGCCGAGAGGGCGCCCGAAACCGTAACGAGACTGAAACCCTGCCCCGGTGGGACGCGGGCTCACGCCGAGAGCCCGAACCACTCCAGCTCGGCGGCGTCCAGCATCCGGGATCTGATCAGGAAGCGCATGCCGGTGGGGCCCTCGACGCTGAAGCCCGCTCCCCGGCCCGGGACCACGTCGATCGTGAGGTGCGTGTACTTCCAGTACTCGAACTGCGATGCCGACATGTAGACCTCGACGGGGTCGTCCAGGCCCACGTCGAGGTCGCCGAGCAGCACGTCGCCGGGGCCGGTGAGGAACATCCCCACGGGATAGCACATGGGCGAGGAGCCGTCGCAGCATCCGCCCGACTGATGGAACATCAGCGGCCCGTGCTGCGCGGTGAGCTCGCGGACGAGGGATGCCGCGGCATCCGTCACGTCCACCCGCTGGTACATGGCGGCTCCTTCCGGTGCGCGCATGGTGTCGGGCGGGCGCGTTCCGAGTACGCGCCCGCCCGGTGATCGGTTCAGAAGAAGCCCATCGGGCCTTCCGCGTAGGAGACCAGGAGGTTCTTGGTCTGCTGGTAGTGGTCGAGCATCATCTTGTGGTTCTCACGGCCGACACCCGACTGCTTGTACCCGCCGAACGCGGCGTGCGCCGGGTACTGGTGATAGGTGTTCGTCCACACCCGCCCCGCCTCGATGGCGCGGCCCGCCCGGTAGGCGGTGTCGCCGCTGCGGCTCCACACCCCGGCGCCCAGCCCGTACAGGGTGTCGTTCGCGATCGAGATCGCGTCGTCGAAATCGTCGAACGAGGTCACCGACAGCACCGGGCCGAAGATCTCCTCCTGGAAGATGCGCATATCGTTCGTGCCCTCGAAGACCGTCGGCTGCACGTAGTAGCCCTCGCTGAGGTCGCCGCCCAGGTCGGCCCTTTCGCCGCCCACGAGCAGCTTCGCCCCGCCCTGCTTCCCGATGTCGATGTAGCTGAGGATCTTCTCCAGCTGGTCGTTCGACGCCTGCGCGCCGATCATCGTCGCGGGGTCGAGCGGGTTGCCCTGCACGACCTTCTTCACCCGCTCCAGGCCGTCGGCGAGGAAGCCGTCGTAGATCGAACGCTGGATCAGCGCGCGCGAGGGGCAGGTGCAGACCTCGCCCTGGTTCAGCGCGAACATCGTGAAGCCCTCGAGCGCCTTGTCGTAGAACGGGTCGCTGGTCGAACGGGCGACGTCTTCGAAGAACACGTTCGGCGACTTGCCTCCGAGCTCGAGCGTCACCGGGATGAGGTTCTGCGAGGCGTACTGCATGATCAGGCGCCCGGTGGTGGTCTCCCCCGTGAAGGCGACCTTGCGGATGCGCTTGTGCTGCGCGAGCGGGGCGCCCGCCTCGATGCCGAAGCCGTTGACGATGTTCACCACGCCCGCCGGCAGCAGGTCGCCGATGATGTCGAAGAGGAACAGGATGGATGCCGGCGTCTGCTCGGCCGGCTTGATCACGATGCAGTTGCCTGCGGCGAGCGCGGGCGCGAGCTTCCACACGGCCATCAGGATCGGGAAGTTCCACGGGATGATCTGGCCGACCACGCCCAGGGGCTCGTGGAAGTGGTAGGCGACGGTGTTCTCGTCGAGCTGGCTGATGCCGCCCTCCTGCGCGCGCAGCACGCCGGCGAAGTAGCGGAAGTGGTCGATCGCGAGCGGGATGTCGGCGGCGAGCGTCTCGCGCACCGGCTTGCCGTTCTCCCACGTCTCGGCGATCGCGATCTCCTCGAGGTGCTGCTCGATGCGGTCGGCGATCCTGTTGAGGATCGCGGCGCGCTCGGCGGGGCTGGTCTTGCCCCAGTTCGCGAAGGCCTTCCAGGCGACGTCGACCGCGCGGTCGACGTCCTCGCTCGTGCCGCGGCCGACCTCGGTGAAGGGCTTGCCGTTGACCGGGCTGATGTTCTCGAAGTACTGGCCCTTGACGGGCTCGACGAACTCGCCGCCGATGTAATGGCCGTACCTCGGCCGGTAGCTCGCGAGCGCACCGGGCTGTCCCGGAGCGGCGTAGGCGGTGGACACGTCTTCTTCGACGATCGTCATCATGTCTCCTTCGACGGGCCGCATCGTGCTGTGCGGCTGTGGTCCGAAGGTAGATCCGCCGAGGTTGCACGCTCGTGCGTCACGTTGCATCGGGTTGCGCGCCCGCACGCCCCGGTCGCGTGGTCAGGAGCCGGATTCGAGCCGTTCGATGCGGGCCACCAGACCTGCGCGCTTCGGGGAGCGGGCGGGCAGCATCTCCAGCGCCAGGCGCAGCACCTCCGCGTCGTTCTGCCCCTCGGGGATCTCGGCGTAGGCGAGCAGCACGTCGAGGCTCGCCTCCGAGAACATCACCTCGCGCAGCGCCGACCGCACCGTCTCGCGGAACTCCTCCACGCCGGGCGAGGTCGACTCGGGAAGCACGGGACCGCGGTAGGCGGTGAGGGCCACGCGGTGCGCGCCGCGGTCGAGCAGGGACAGCACGTCCTGAGCATCCGTCTCCAGCGGCATCGGCAGCCGGTACGGGCGGGACTCCGGGATGAGGCCGGATGCCGTGCGCTCGAGCACCTTGCGCAGCCGGACCATCTCGGGACGCAGGGTGTCCGGCGATGCCCCCTCGCCGTAGACGAGCTCGGCGAGCCGCTCGGCCGAGAGCCCCTGCCGGTGCACGGCGAGCATGAGCATGATCGCCGCGTGCCGGGCGCTGAGCTCGATGACCCGCTCGCCGAGCTCGGTGTCGGTCTCGAGCCGGGCGCGGTCGCGCCCGAGGACGTGCAGGATGCCGCGGATCGTGCCCTTGCCGGTGCGCACGGGCGACGGCGGGCGCGGCGCATCGACGCGTTCGCGCAGACGAGACACGAGCAGCTCCGACTCCACGGCGCGCGCGGTCGCGTCGACCAGGAGACGCGCCTGCGGGGTGACCACCTCGTCTCCCCCGGTGATGTCGATGACGCCGAGCACCTGATGGCTCTCCGGGTCGCGCACGGGGGCCGCGGTGCACGACCACGGGTGCACGAGCCGGTTGTAGTGCTCGGCGCCGCGGATCTGCACCGACTCGCCGAGGGTGAGCGCCGTCCCCGGAGCGGAGGTGCCGACCGCGTCCTCCGCCCAGTTCGCGCCCGCCACGAAGCCCATGTCGCCCGTGAGCGAGCGCAGCTGACGATCGCCCTCCACCCACAGCAGCCGGCCGGCCCGGTCGCCGACGGCGATGATCACGCCGGATTCGGCCGCGTCCCCCGGCAGCAGCAGGGCGCGGATCATGTCCATCGCCGAGGCGAGCGGATGCGTCAGCCGGTACTGCTCGAGCTCCTCGCTCGCGAGGTCCAGGCTCGCCGCCCCCTCCGGCCCGACCCGGCTGCGCCATGACCGCTCCCAGGACTCCCGCACGAGCGGGCGGACCTGCTGGAGCCTGCGGTCGTCGAGGTTGCCGGCGATGAGCTCCTCGTGGGCACGCTCGATGAGAAGACGTGATGCCTCTGGCGGGGCATCGCGTGACGCGTTCCACGACGCTGCCACAGCGGTCTCCGTTCATCGTGAGTGGAGCGCTTCTCAGTGTACGAGCCGGTCGTCGGCGACGGAACAGCCTGCGCCGTACGTCTGCAGGACCACCGTACGCGTGCAGGAGCAGAAAGCGGTTCCTCCCCCTGCAGACGTGTCCCGGTCCTGCAGACGTCCGGTCGCGTGAGACGCTCAGGCGCGCGCAGCCCACCATTCGCGCAGGCGCTGCTCGGCGGCATCCGCTCCGATCACGCCCTCGTCGAGGCGCAGGTCGAGCAGGAAGCGGTAGGCCTCGCCGACCTCACGGCCGGGGGCGATGCCGAGGATCTGCTGGATGCGGTTGCCGTCGAGCTCGGGGCGGATGCTGTCGAGCTCCTCCTGCTCCCGGAGGGCGGCGATGCGCGACTCGATGTCGTCGTAGGCGGCGGCGAGGCGCGCGGCCTTGCGCTTGTTGCGCGTGGTGACGTCGGCGCGCGTGAGGATGTGCAGGCGCTCCAGCAGGTCGCCGGCGTCGCGCACGTAGCGCCGCACGGCCGAATCGCTCCAGGCCCCCTCGGCGTAGCCGAAGAAGCGCAGGTGCAGCTCGATGAGCGTGGCCACGGCATCCGTCGTCTCGGTGTCGAACCGCAGCGCCTGCAGGCGCTTGCGCGCCATGCGCGCGCCCACGATGTCGTGGTGGTGGAACGTGACCGCTCCCCCGTCCTCGAGCTTGCGGGTGCGAGGCTTCCCGATGTCGTGCAGCAGCGCCGCGATGCGCAGCGGCACGTCGGGGCCCGCATCCGGATGCCGGGAGTGCTCGAGGGCGATCGCCTGCTTCAGCACGGTGAGCGAGTGCTCGTAGACGTCCTTGTGGTGGTGGTGCTCGTCGATCTCGAGCCGCAGCGCGCTGATCTCGGGGAGGAACTCGTCGATGAGGCCGGTCTCGACGAGCGCGCGGATGCCGCGCACCGGGTCGTCCGACTGCATGAGGCGCACGAGCTCGCTCTGGACGCGCTCGGGGCTGACGATCCCGAGGGTGCCGCGCAGCCGGCCGATCGCCTCCTCCGTGGCGTCCTCGATGCGGAATCCGAGCTGGGCGCTGAAGCGCGCGGCGCGCAGCATGCGCAGCGGATCGTCCCCGAAAGACACCTGCGGATCGGCCGGGGTACGCAGCACGCCCGCGACGAGGTCCTCCACCCCGCCCGTCGGGTCGACGAGCCTCGTCGCCGGGACCTGCAGCGCCATCGCGTTCACGGTGAAGTCGCGGCGGATCAGATCGCCCTCGATCGAGTCGCCGAACTCGACCGTCGGCTTGCGGGTGACGCCGTCGTAGCTGTCGGCGCGGTACGTGGTGATCTCGACCTGCTCGCCCTGGACCCGGGCGCCGATGGTGCCGAAGGCGCGACCGATGTCCCACTGGGCCGTGGAGATCGGCTTCACGATCTTCAGGATGTCGTCGGGCAGCGCGTTCGTCGTGAAGTCGAGGTCGTGCGTCTCGCGTCCGAGCAGGGCGTCGCGCACCGGCCCTCCGACGACGGCGAGGTCGAAGCCCGCATCCGCGAAGGCCTCGGCGAGGGTGCGGACGACCGGATTCCCGGCGAGCGCGCCGAGACGGGAGAGGCCGTCGGCCATGTTGAGCATGGGTTCCAGCGTACCGGGCGGGCGTCGCCCGGCCCCCGCGCGATGCTCAGAACAGCGGGTTCTCGCCCCGTGCCTGCGCGATCGCCCGTGCGCGCTCGCGCACGAGCCTCACCAGCAGCATGCTGAGCGTGAATCCGCCGATCATGGCGACCGCGACGAGCAGCCACACCCCGATCTCCGGATCGACGAGCTCGATCCCGAAGACGACGACCGCCAGCACGACGAGCACCGGCAGCTCGACGAGTGCGAACACGATGAACAGACGGCTCTGGCGACGGCGGAAGTCGTCTTCCACCGCGCGCACGCGCCCGGATATCGAGGAGTCTCCGGCGTAGGTCACGGGTCCACGGTATCGGCTGCGACGCCGGGATGCCGCAGCATCGCCCGACGCCGCGCTCCGCGAGCCCGCCCGGCCGCGTCCGCGACCCGCGCCCGGAGGAGGTCCTAGGATCGGCACGTGGCCGAAGACGACTCCTCCGCCGGCACCGACCGCCGCGGCTTCCTCCGGATGGGCGGCGCGGCGCTGGCCGGCGCCGTGATCGGCGGCGCGGGCGGCGCGGCGATCGGCGCCTCGATCGCCGGCGACCGGAGCGGCGGGTTCGCGGACGAGCCCGATCCCTTCGCCGCGCTCACGCCCCGCAGCGAGCCCGGCTTCGACCACGTCGTGGTGCTGATGGGCGAGAACCGGTCGTTCGACAACCTGCTCGGCTACCTCTACACGCCGCAGACCCTGCCCGAAGGCGAGCGCTTCGACGGTCTCGCCTTCGGCACGCACAGCAACGCCGCGCCCGACGGCACAGTCGTCGACGCGCACGTGTACCAGGGCCCGACCGACCGGATCATGAGCCTGCCGGACCCGGATCCCGGCGAGGAGTACCCGCACGTCAACACGCAGCTCTTCGGCACCATCGATCCGCCGGGGAACGCCGAGCTGTACGCCGAGCAGATGAGCGCCCCGTTCAACGCGCCTCCGCGCGGCGCGAAGGCCGACATGTCGGGGTTCCTCAAGGACTACATCGTGAACTTCCGCCGGCTGCGGCGCGGGGTCGAGCCGAGCGTGGACGAGGCCCGGCACATCATGGGCTCGTTCTCCCCCGACATGCTGCCGGTCCTGTCCACGCTCGCCGCCGAGTTCGCGGTCTTCGACCACTGGTACGCGGCCGTGCCCTCGCAGACCTTCTGCAACCGCTCCTTCTTCCATGCCTCGACCTCGCACGGCTTCGTCACGAACGTCGGCGGAGCCGGCTACCGCAAGTGGCTGGACGCACCGGAGGCCCCGACCGTGTTCAACCGCCTCGAGGACGCGGGGCTCAGCTGGAAGATCTACATCGACGAGCTCCAGCTGGTGTCGTTCACCGGGATGCTGCACGCCGCCGCGCTGGAGAGGTACTGGCGCACCTCGCACTTCGGCACCATGAAGGACTTCTACGCGGATGCCGAGAACGGCACCCTCCCGGCGTACGCGTTCATCGAGCCGCGCATGGTCTACGACCACAACGACTTCCATCCGCCCTTCGGCGCGCCCCGCGAGGGCGAGGTCGACGGGCAGCCGGTGTTCGACAGCGCGATCTCGGACGTGCGCGCGGGCGACCGCCTGGTGCACGACGTGTACGAGGCGGTGCGCACCAGCGCCACCCCCTCGGGATCGAACGCGGTGAACACCCTGCTGCTGATCACCTTCGACGAGCACGGCGGATGCTACGACCATGTGCCGCCGCCCGATGCGACGAAGCCGACCCCCGACACGGGAGAGGGTGAGATGGGCTTCGCCTTCGACCGGCTCGGATGCCGGGTGCCGGCGATCGCGGTGTCGGCGTACACGAGGCGCGGCACCGTCATCCACGACGAGATGCACCACGGATCGGTGACCGCCACGCTGTCGCGGCTGCACGGGCTCAGGCCGCTGAACGACCGCGATGACTCGGCGAACACGCTGCTGAACGTGGTGAACCTCGACCGGCCGCGGCATCCGTCCGACTGGCCGGTCACCGTGCCCGCCTACACTCCGCCGAATCCCGAGGGGTCGGCGCCGGTCGACGCCGACCGCGACAAGCCGCTGACCCCGCCCGCCCGCGGACTGCTGGGGCTGCTGATCGCGCGCTACGGCCGTCCCGGCGAGCCGGAGCCCGAGACGTTCGCCGACGCCTACCGGCTGCTGCACGAGCACGGCGAGGAGCTGTTCGGCCCGCCGGGCTGACCTCGCCCGGGCCCTCGCGGGCACGGTTTCGGAGATTGGGCCGGACACGCCGTCGCACGGCATCCGCATCCGGCGTGTCGGTCACGATCTCCGCAGCCGTGCTCGGGGGGACGTGCGGATGACGGAGCGCATCGCGACCCGTCAACACGCCTGCCCCGCAGACGCCTCGCCTCAGCCGACGAGATATCCCTGGACGGGGCCCTCGGTGTTGGGCTTCCAGCCGAGTGCGGGCGCGACGTGCGTCGCGAACGCCTCGAGAACGTGCAGGTTGTACTCGGGGCCCAGCTGGTTCGGGATCGTGAGCATCAGCGTGTCGGCGGCCATCACGGCCTCGTCGGCGAGGAGCTGCTGGATCAGCACGTCCGGCTCGGCGGCGTAGGTCTTGCCGAAGGTGGAGCGGTAGCCGTCGATGATGCCGATCTGGTCGGCGTTCTCCTCGCTGCGCAGTCCGAAGTACGCGCGGTCCATGTCGGACACCAGGGGGAACACGCTGCGGCTCACCGACACCCGCGGAGCGCCGGTGTGACCGGCCTCCTTGTAGGCGGCGCGGAACAGCTCGATCTGCTCGCGCTGCAGCTCGTGGAAGGGCTGACCCGTGGCCTCGGTGAGCAGGGTCGAGCTCATCAGGTTGAGCCCCTTGCGCCCCGTGTCCTCGGCCGTCGCGCGCGAGCCCGCGCCCCACCAGATGTGGTCGCGCAGCGTCGGCGACTGCGGCTCGACGGACAGGTAGCGCCCCGCCCCCACCATGCGCGGGTCGCCCGGTGCGACGCGGGCGCCGTCGATCACCTCGAGGAACAGGTCGAACTTCTCGCGCGCCATGACGCCGCCGCGCTCGGTGTCCTCCTCGTCGTGGAACCCGAACGTCTCGTAGCCGCGCAGGGCCGTCTCGGGTGAGCCGCGGCTCACGCCCAGGGCGATGCGTCCGTCGGCGATCCAGTCGAGGGCGGCCGCCTCCTCGGCGAACTGGAACGGGTTCTCGTAGCGCATGTCGATCACGCCGGTGCCGACCTCGATGCGCTTCGTGCGCGCGGCCATGGCGCTGAGCAGCGGCATCGGCGACGCGGCCTGACGCGCCCAGTGGTGCACGCGCACGTAGGCGCCGTTCACGCCGATCTCATCCGCGCCCTCGGCGATCTCGATGGTCTGCTTCAGCATGTCGCCCGCGGTGCGCGTGGACGACCCGGGCACGTCGGCGTAGTGACCGAACGAGAGGAATCCGAAAGCCTTCATATTTCTATGCAACAGAATGGATGCCGGGGTATTCCCGTCGCATCTCGAGATACGCCTGCGGGTCTCCGCCGGTGACGGCGAAGCCGTGCCTCAGGTACCAGTCGTACGCGGGCGCGGCATGCCACACCGACAGCTCGACGGCTGCGCCCGCGGCATCCGCCTCCGCGAGGAGCGCCGCCAGCAGCGAGCGTCCGACGCCCTGTCCGCGCGAGCGGGTCGACACCGCGATGTCGCACAGTCTCACCCCGCCCGCCGTATCCGCGGAGATCAGGTATCCGACCGCCCGATCCCCCGCCGACATCAGGGTGCACCGGGCCTCGGGAAACCGTGCGCTCAGCTCGCCGAGCTTGGCTGCGACCTGGATGGCGACGAGCGGGTCGGCGACAGCATCCGGCACCCCGGCGAACCGGCTCCGCAGCTCCTCTGCGACGATCTCGCGCACCCGCGGATCGTCGACGGCGACCCTACGGGCGCGCAGGATAGACGCCCTGCATGGCGATCACGAAGTGCAGACCGAGGTAGGGCGGCATGTTCTCGTGCGGCTGGCCGCCCCCTGACATGCTGATCACGTCGGGCGCCATCGCGACGTCGGCGGTCGGCGCGTACGCCGGGCGCACCGCGCGCCCCAGCCGGGGCTCGGCCCAGACGCGACCGCTCGGGTCTCCCGAGCTGCCGCCGGCTGCCACCGCGTTCACACCGTGCGTGTGGCTCGGCATCTGCGCGCTGGTGAGCGTGACGATGCTCGAGCCGGCCGATTCGCCGACCCAGCGATCGCTGAGCCCTGGCCCTTGACCGGCGCCGATGGCGAGCGAGCCGTTCAGATCGGGCAGCGCGAAGTTCGACTGGCCGTTGCCGCCGTATCTCGTCCCCAGCAGCGAGAACAGCGCGGTGTTCTGCGAGATGGGCAGCAGCTGCCCGTTGCACAGCGCCCAGCCTCGCGGGGCGAAGTTGTAGGGGACCGTGGCGATCTCGCCGAGGAATGGCATCGACATGAATGCTCCGATCCGTCAGATGCGCGACGGGTACTCGCCGGCGAGCGCGATGACGTAGTTGGCCACGAGGTACGGCGGCATGTTGGGATGAGGCTGATTGCCGCCGCTGCTGGAGATCGCCGTGTTCGACATGACCCCCGTGGCATCCGTTCCGTAGGCGGCCTCTGCGGTCTCCGCCCAGTAGGCGCCGGCGGGCGACACGACCGAGGCGTCGGCCGACGACGCCTGTACGGCATGCGAATGCTGCGGCAGGTGCCCCGCCGTCAACGTCACGTTCTCGGCGCCGCCGACCGCGCCGAGAGAGACGCTGCTCGCGCCTGCGGCGTGCACGGCTGCACGCCCGCGGAGGTCGGGGAGCGCGAAGGTCGTCGTCCCGTTGCCGCCGTACGTGGTGCCGAGCAGTGAGAACAGGGCCTGGTTCTGCTGGATCGACAGCAGCTGCCCGTCGCAGAGGGCCCATCCTCGCGGGGCGAAGGGGATGGCCATGAGGCGGATCTCGCCCAGATAGTACTCAGACATGCGCGCTCAGTTCGAAGTGGGGAAGATGCCGAACAGGGAGATGATGAAGTTGACCGTCACGAAGGGCGGCATGTTCTCGTGCGGCTGACCGCCACCCGCCGGGGCCAGCGCACCGGTGGCGAGAACCGCGTTCGGCGCGGCATCCGAATAGCCCGCCGACGCCTCCGCCGCCCACCTCGTCCCCGACGGCGAACTGCTCGTCGCGGTCGCGGCATGCAGCGCGTCGTGTCGGTGCGACGGCATCTGCGTGCTCAGCAGTGTGACCGCTTCGGTGCCGCCCTTCTCGCCGAGCGTGCGATCGCTGAGCCCGATGCCCCGGCCCTGGTGGATGGGCGTGCGCCCGCGGAGGTCGGGCAGGCCGAAGGTGGTGATGCCGTCTCCCCCGTACGTCGTCCCCATCAGGGCGTACAGCGCGTCGTACTCGGCGATCGACAGCAGCGACCCGTCGCACAGCGCCCAGCCGAGGGGTGCGAAGTTGCCGGCGAACATCTTGATCTCCGCGAGGAACGGCGTGCTCATGCGGAGACCTCCCTGTTCACGATGCCCTCGAGCTGGCCGTCGGCTCCGACCCTGGCGAGGAACAGCGAGGCGACGTGCGTGTCGCCATCGGTGAGACGGTAGATGCCGTCGCGCGCACCCTCATCGGTCGCGAAGCGCACCACGAAGCTGTGCTCGGGGTCGCCGCCGCCGGCGATGTCGGCGACCACGGTGAGGGTGAGGCTCTGTACGCTCCACTGCGAGAAGCCGGTGAACACGGTGCCCTCGCGATCGGCGAACAGCGAGCGGACGGGAACCAGCGGATCGCCGCCGGGAGCGGATGCTGCGCCCGACGCGGATGCCGATGCGGCGGCCGCGCGATCGAGGCCCGCGGCCGTCGAGGCCGTGGCGGGGACCACGCCCGAGGCCACGCCGAAGCCGACCGCGAGGGTACCGGCTCCGAGCACGCCGCGGCGGGACAGGACAGCAGACATGGGGACTCCTGCATTCGGGTCGCACCGGGGGATCTCCCTCTCGGGACAGGTGCGGGAATGACGCTATCACTCAGCGAACTCCAAGGATAGTATTCCGATACACCACTATCTCGTCTTGCATCTCCCCAACGCTTGACCGAAGGATCCCGATGTCAGCTCCCCGGACGTCTCCCTTTTCCGTGCGCGCCTCCGTACGGAATCCCGCACGGAGACGCGGGAGGGCGGTGGTCGCAGGCCTCGCCGCGACCGCGCTCGTCGCATTCGGTCTCGCCGTCGCCGACCCCGCGATCGCAGCGACCAGCATCACGGTGACGACGACGGCCGACACCGACGCCAACGGCGCGTGCACCGACACGGGCGTCACGACGACGGCATCACCGATCAGCCTGCGCAACGCGCTGTGCGTCGCCAACAACCTCGGCGACAGCGCGAACATCACCGTCCCGGCGGGAAGGTACACGCTCTCCTCCGGAGAGCCGCTCGTCATCGGCACACAGTTCGGATCGACGACGCGCCTCACCGCCACCGGCGGGCGCCCGGTCATCCAGGGCGACGGCTCTGCACAGCTCATCACGCTCGACCCCTACCTCGTCGGCGGCGTGTACACGTTCATCACCGGTTTCGAGCTCCGCGGCGGCCGCGACACCCTGTACGGCGGCGGCGCGATCATCGGCGGCGGCGGTCTCGACAGCTCGGCCGACTACCTCAACATCGACGACACCTGGTTCATCGACAACTCGTCGACCGGCGGAACCGCCAACCCCGGTGGCGCGATCCAGTTCATCGGCGGCAACCTCGACATCCACAACTCGACCTTCGACCAGAACAGCAGCGGGACATCGTTCGGCGGCGCGATCTACTACGAGGCCGCGCACGACGGCGACAGCCTGACCGTCAACAAGGGCCGTTTCACGAACAACACCGCCACGGGCACCTCCCCTCTGGTGCCCGGAGCGACCGGCACCGGCGGCGGCGCGATCGCCTACCGCGCGAGCGCCCCGGGGATCACCGGATCCGCAGAGATCATCCAGAGCACCTTCACCGGCAACAGCGTCGTCAATGGGACCGGGTCGGGCATCGGCGGCGCGATCCAGCAGCTCTCCGGCCCCGGCGAGATCAAGTACAGCTCCTTCTCCGGCAACACCGCGCCCGTCGGCGGCGCCGGCGCGGTCGACGCGCACTCCGGGTCCCTCGACCTCCAGTTCAACTCGTTCACCGGCAACACCGGCATCGCCGCCGTGCGCACCACGAGCAGCGTGACGCCGTTCACCGGCGCGAACAACTGGTGGGGCTGCAACGGCGGACCGAGCGCGAGCGGCTGCGACACCGCGGCTCTCGCCTCCGGCTCGGCCGCCCCGTACCTCGTGCTGTCGGCGGCAGCGGATGCCGGCACGGTCGAGCCCTCTGAGACCACCGAGGTCACCGCATCGCTGCGCACGAACTCGGCCGGGACCACTCTCGACGGCACCCTGCTCGCCGCCTTCGACGGCACGTCGGTCTCCTGGAGCGGCGCAGCCCCGAGCGGCTCGGCCGTCGCACCGTCGACGAGCGCTTTCCTGCACGGCGAGGCCACGGCGACCTTCACCGCCGGCACCACCGGCGGCGCCGGAGGCGCGACGGCGACCTACGGCTCCGCATCCGTCCCCCTCAGCGTCGGGGTGAGGCAGAACCCGGTCTTCACCAGCGCCGCCACCGCGGCAGCGACCGTGGGCGTCCCGTTCATGTTCACCGTCACCACCAGCGGTTTCCCTGTGCCGAGCCTGTCGCTGACGCCGTCCGCCCTGCCCCCGGGGCTCGGCTTCGTGTCCACGGGGAGCAGCCTCACGATCTCCGGCCTCCCGTCCGCCGAGGGCACGTACCCGCTCACCCTCACCGCCGTCAACGGGGGCGCCGAGGTGCAGCAGACCCTCACCATCACGGTCGGATCGATCCCCGCCTTCACGGGCTCCCTCGCCACGAGCGTGGAGTCCGGAGCATCCGTCGACGCCGTGATCACCACCTCCGGTCTGCCCGTACCGGCGATCACGGCGACCGCCCCGCTCCCGGCCGGTCTGACCCTGACCGACGACGAAGACGGCACCGCCCGCCTGCACGGCACGGCGTCGGCGGCTCCGGGCGAGTACGCGATCCCGCTGGCCGCGACGAACGGCATCGGCCAGACGACCGGGGTGTTCACGCTGACGATCACCGCCGACCCGAGCATCACGAGCGCCGATCACACGACGTTCACCGTGGGCGTCGCCGGCGACTTCCCGGTGACGGTCGACCCCGGCTTCCCGGTCAAGAACACCCTGACGATCGTCGGCGCCCCGGCGTGGCTGTCGCTGACCGGCGCGGCCGGCGCGCAGCACCTGGTCGGCACGCCGCCGGCCGGATCGGGAGGGGTGCACTCCTTCACCGTCCTGGTCTCGGACGCCGCGGTCTCCCAGTCGTTCTCCCTGACCGTCGCCGAGGCACCCGCGATCACCGCCCAGCCCTCCTCGCAGAACGCCGTCGACGGGACGAACGCGGTCTTCACCGCCGCCGCCTCCGGCTACCCGGCGCCGACCGTGCAGTGGCAGCGGTTCACGGGCGGCTCCTGGTCGGACATCGCCGACGCCACCACGACGACCCTGACGATCCCGGCGACGATGACGGATGACGGAGCCCGCGTGCGCGCCGTCTTCACCAGCACCTCGGGAACGGCGACCTCGGACGAGGCGGTCCTCTCCGTCGGGCAGCTGCCGCATGTGACGCCGGTGTCGGCGATCACCGCGGACGCCGGCTGGCCGCTCACCGTGAACATCGCCACGACCGGCCTCCCGCACGGTGCGATCACGGCCACCGGAAACCCCGGATGGCTCGGGTTCACCGACAACGAAGACGGCACAGCGAGCCTCACGGGCCTGCCCTCACTCGCGAACGTGGGCGGGTACACCGTCACCGTCGCGGTCGACAACGGCTTCGGCACCGACGACATCACGGTGCAGATCACGATCGTGGGCGCGGTCCCGGCGTTCACGAGCGCGCTGGCGGCGACGATCGCCGAGGGCGACGATCTCGACGTCGACGTGACCGCGGCCGGCGTCCCCGTCCCGTCGATCACGGCCGCCGCCCTCCCGACCGGGCTCACGCTCACAGACGACGAAGACGGCACCGCGCACCTGCACGGCGTCCCCGACCTCGCACCGGGCGTGCACACGTTCGACCTCACGGCGACGAACACGCACGGCGTCAAGACGAGCACGTTCACGCTGACGATCACGGCGCCGCCCGCGTTCACCAGCACGGATCACGCGTCGTTCACGGCCGGCGCCGCCGGCACGTTCCCGGTGACGGTCGACCCCGGCTATCCGATCCTCAACGAGGTGACGCTCTCGGGTGCGCCCGCCTGGCTGAGCCTGAGCGGCGGTGCGCTGATCGGCACCCCGCCCGCGGGCTCGGGCGGGGTCTACACCTTCGACCTGTCGATCACCGGCAGCGCGGTGGTGCAGGAGTTCACCCTCACGGTGGACGAGGCGCCGGTGATCACGGCTCAGCCGGAGGCGGTCAGGCTGCTCGACGGAGCGGATGCCGTCTTCACCGCGGCCGCGGGCGGCTACCCCGCGCCGGACGTGCAGTGGCAGCGGTTCGTCGACGGCTCCTGGACCGACATCGCAGGGGCCACCTCGACCACGCTGTCGTTCCCGGCGGCGATCACCGACGACGGAGCCCGTCTGCGCGCGGTGTTCACGAGCACCTCGGGAACGGCGACCAGCGACGAGGTGCTGCTGACGGTCGGCCAAGTGCCCGCCTTCGCCGAGATCGAGCCGGTGACGGTCCTCGCCGGGGGCCCGCTGACGATCGACGTCACGAGCACGGGCCTGCCGGCCGGCGCCATCACGGCATCCGGCACCCCCTCCTGGCTGACCTTCACCGACAACGGCGACGGCACGGCCACGATCGAGGGCACGCCCGCGCTGACCGACGCCGGTGACGCGGAGATCGCGCTGACGATCGACAACGGCTTCGGCACGGATCAGCTGACGATCGAGATCGCGGTGGACGACGAGGTGCCGCTGCCGTTCATCCTCGGCGTCGCCGACGGACCGCTCGCCGGCGTCCCGGCCACCGTGCTCCGCGGCCAGCAGCTCACGATCGGCGGCAGCGGGTTCCTGCCCGGCGCCGTCGTCCAGCTCGGCATCTACTCGACGCCCACGGCGCTCGGCACGGCGGTCGCCGACAGCACGGGTGCGTTCTCGGCTACGGTGACGATCCCGGTCGATCAGTCGCTCGGCGCGCACACCGTCGCGGCATCCGGCATCGGCGCGACCGGCACGGCGCGCCTGCTGATCGGGAACACCACGGTGGTGCTGCCGCCTGCGACGGACAGCGGCTCGGGCGCCGGCGGCCTGCCGGCCACGGGTCTGGATGCCTCGCAGTCGCTCGGTCTCGGCCTCACGGCCCTGCTGGCGGTGCTCGCCGGTCTCGTGCTGGTGCGGGCGGCCCGGCGCCGCGCGGCGTGATCCGCGGGATGCTGCTCAGGCGAGCAGCATCCCGTCGAGCACGAGTCGGCGGATGCGCGGCTCGAGATCTGCCCACAGGTCGGCGAGCGGCACCTCGAAGATGTCCGCGAGCGCGGCGACGATCTGGACCACGGTGAGCTCTCCGTCGCAGGCGCCGACGAAGGCCGCGAGCGCGGAGTCCACCCCGATCGTCCGCCCGAATCCGCCGCCCTGGCGCAGCTCGATCACGCTGGGATCGTCGTTGCCCGGCAGGAGATGACGCGCCTCGGTGACATCGGGCGCCGTGACCAGGGTCGCCGGCAGCCCGCTGTCGGCGAGCAGGTCGTATGCGGCGAGGCCCTGACGCAGCGCGCCGCCGACGTTCGACACCGGCTGCGGCATCCGCTCGACCCTCCGCAACGGCTCGCGAGACTTCACAGATGTCACGTTTTCACCCTCGAAACGTGACATCTGCGAAGTCTCGCGAGCTGGGGGGCGGCGGAGCAGGAGGTAGCCGAAGCCGACGGCCGTCACCCCGCGGGACTCGAAGTCGTCGAGCCACGCCGTGAGCAGGGGCGTGAACGCGGCGTCGCGCGGCGTGGTGCCGCCGTCACGGATCCACAGCTCGGCGTACCCGAGCGGGGACAGCTCCTCGCGCTGGATCGCCCACAGGTCGATGTCGTCGGCGACCCAGGAGGCGAGCCGGTCGAGCCCGGACCCTCCGGTCCCTGAGCGCCCGTCTTCTCGCTCCGCTCGCCCAGGAACCGGTTCAGTCGTGCGCGACTCCCAGTTGCCGAGCAGCTGGGCGACGCCGCCCGCGGTGAGGTAGTCCGGCACGGTGCGCACGAACTGCTCGACGAGCGCATCGCCGACCAGTCCGCCGTCGCGGTACTCGTACTCCGGGACGCCCTCGGCGCGCGGGGTGATCACGAACGGCGGATTCGAGACGACGAGGTCGAAGGCCTCGCCGTCGACAGGAGCGAACATGCTGCCGAGCCGGAACTCGATGTTGTGCACGCCGTTGACGAGGGCGTTCAGCTCGGCGTACGCGAGCGCCCTGGCGGAGATGTCGGTGGCGACGACGGATGCCGCGTGCCGCGCGACCAGCAGGGCCTGGATGCCGCAGCCGGTGCCGAGGTCGAGAGCGCGGTCGACCTCGATCGGCATCACGATCTCGGCGAGGGTGCGCGAGGCGCCGCCCACGCCGAGCACGTGGTCGGCGGGCAGCGGCCCGTCGAGCGCCACCTCGTCGAGGTCGCTGGCGATCCACCACTCCCCGATCCCGTCGGCGTCGACGAAGGACTGCGGACGCAGCAGCGCCGCGGGGCGCACGACGTCGGCGTCGACGACCGCGAGGCCCAGACCCGCGAGCCCGTCGGCGCCCAGCTGCGTCAGCGCCCTCGCGACGGCGTCGCGCGGCTGCGGCATCCCCAGCACGAACAGGCGGCCGAGGGTCGCGAGCACGCCCTCGTCGCCGGCGATCGCACGCAGGATCGGCTCGCGCATGCCGCGCGCGAGGGCGTCGTCGGCCTCCTCCCCCCACAGGCGGCGCAGCGGCTCCGAGCGGAAGTCGGCGGCGTCGAGGTCGGTCGCCAGCGCGGAGCAGAGCAGGGCGTCGGGAACAGGCGAAAGGGTGTCGGACACGGCCGTCACTCTACGCGTCTTCAGGGATCTCACCTGCGCCCCCGCCTAGAATCGCAGGGTCAGCACTCACGAGCAGCCCCTTCTCGGGCGTTCGAGGAAGACCCCATGACCGTGACCATCCCCGAGAACGGCTGGCGTGCGCGCGTCGCATGCGGAGCCGTGGCCTTCGCGATGGCACTCGGAGCCGGAACCCTCGCCGCCGGGTCTGCGTACGGCGCGCAGAAGACCGACGAGGCGCCGCCCGTGCTGCTCCTGTCCGCGGGGTCGAACGGCGTCGTCGGGCCGGGCCTTGCGGCGACGGCATCCGTCACCGTGCAGAACGACGCCGACACCGAGCTGTCCCCGGGGCACGTGACCGTCGAGATCGGCCGCACCGCGCTCACCGAGGCCGCGGCCGTCACCGCCTGGCTCGAATCGGGTGAGGCGACGGGAGACTTCGAGCAGGTCGGCGCCGACGGCACCGACTCCGTGGACGCGTCGTCCGAGGTCACCTCGAGCATCCCGATCCCGCCGGAGTCCCTCGCCGGGCTCGCTCCGGGCGTCTACCCGCTGCGGGCGTCGCTGAAGGGGACGGGCTCCTCCGACGACGCCGTGTCGGCGAGCAGCGTCCTGGTGATCGCCGCCGATCAGCGTCCGCAGGTGACGGTGTTCGTGCCGATCACCGCGACGCCCGCCGACGGCGTCCTGCTCAGCTCCGACGAGCTGACCGAGCTGACCGCCGCCGACGGGGATCTCACCGCCCAGCTCGACGGGGTGTCCGGGACCTCGGCCGTGCTCGCGATCGATCCGGCGATCATCGCGGCGATCCGCGTGCTCGGCTCCGCGGCGCCCACCACGGCCGCCGACTGGCTGGAGCGTCTCGAGGACCTGCCCAACGAGAGGTTCGCCCTGCAGTTCGGGGATGCCGACGCCACGACGCAGGCGCAGGCGGACCTGCCGAGCCTGCTGACGCCCACCACGCTCGCCCCCTTCCTGGATGCCGCGGACTTCGCCTCTCCCCCCGCGGGGACCGCCTCGCCGACGCCTGCCGGCACGCCGTCGCCCGCGCCGACCGACGACGGCCCGGTGCTCCCCGACGACGAGATCCTCACCGCGGTCCACGGGGCCGCCGAGGGCATCCTGTGGCCTCGTGCCGAGGTCACGGCCGACGACCTCGCCGACTTCCGCGCCTATCTCGGCGGCGAGGCGACGACCATTCTGCCGTCGACCTCCGTCGGCGGGGTCTCCTCGGGTCATGCGGTCGTCGGCGAGGACGACGTGCTGGTGACGGACGCGGCGGCGTCCGAGGCGCTGTCCGACGCCGCCGGCGAGTCCGACGCGGATGTGCGCGCGCAGTCGCTCGCGGCCGCCAACGCCTATCTGTTCCTCGCCGCCCAGGGCTCGTCGGCTCCGCTCGCCGTCGGGCTCGACCGCGACGAGAACCGCACCTCGGCGGCCCTGCGCGAGGCGGTCGCCACCGCCGACTCCCCCGGCGTCGACCTGAGCGCTCTGCGCGCGGCCCCGGGCTCGACGGCGACGCTGACCGCCGAGGCCTCCGACGACCGCGGGGCGTCGCTGCGGCTGCTGCTGGAGGACGAGCGAGTGCTCGGAGAGTTCTCCACCATCCTCGACGACCCCCAGGTGCTGCTCAGCCCCGAGCGGATCCGCATCATGCGGGTGATCGGCGCGGGCCTCGGCGCCACGAGGTTCGACGAGGCGATGAGCGATCACCGGCAGTCCACCCGCGACACTCTCGGGGCGGTGGACATCCCGCAGTCGAGCACGATCCAGCTGCTGTCGGCCAACGCCGATCTGCCGTTCGCGGTGCGCAACGACCTGCCATGGCCCGTGAACGTCGTCCTCACCGTGTCGCCCAGCGATCCGCGGCTCGAGGTGCAGCGGGTCACCCAGGCCACGATCCAGGCCGGCACCACGAGCAGGGTCAAGGTGCCGGTGTCGGCCCGCGTCGGCAGCGGCGAGCTCGACCTGCGCCTGTCGCTGGCGAGTCCCACGGGCGTGCCGCTCGGCCAGCAGCAGACCGTGCGCGTCGCCGTGCGCGCCGAGTGGGAGGGCATCGGACTGGCCATCTTCGGCAGCCTGATCGTCATCCTCATCGCGCTCGGCGTCGTCAGGACCGTGCGGAGGCGCCGCAAGGGAGCGGATGCCGGCGAGGACGCGGATGCCGGCGAAGAGGCGGATGCCTCCGACGCGGACGCACCGGGACGGACCGCACCCGACGACCGAGCGACCGAGGAGTCCACGTGAGCAGTCTCGGACGCGCCAGCGCCCTCCTGGGAGCCGGCACCCTCGTCTCGCGCGTCACCGGTCTGCTGCGCACCATCGTGCTCGTGGCGGCGATCGGCTCCGTCGGATCCCGGGCCGCCGACGCGTTCGGAGTGGCAAACCAGCTGCCGAACAACGTGTTCACGCTCATCCAGACCGGCATCCTCACCGCCGTGATCATCCCGCAGATCATCCGTGCGATCTCGCACGACGACGGCGGACGCGCGTTCATCTCGAAGCTCTTCACGCTCGGCACCGTCCTGTTCCTCGGCGTCACCGGCGTCGCGATGCTCATCGCACCGTGGCTGGTCGCCCTCTACGCCGGCAGCCAGTACACCCCTGAGCAGTTCGCCCTGGCGACGGCGTTCGCGTACTGGTGCCTCCCGCAGATCTTCTTCTACGGCCTGTACGCCCTGATCGGCGAGACGCTGAACGCACGACGGGTCTTCGGCCCCTACACGTGGGCTCCGATCGCCAACAACCTCATCTCGATCGCCGGGTTCATCGTGTTCATGGTGCTCTTCGGCGGGGACCGCACGGATGTGGACTGGGGTCCCGAGATGATCGCCGTCCTCGCCGGGTCCGCGACCCTCGGCATCGTGGTGCAGGCTCTCGCCCTGCTGTTCGCCTGGCGGAGGACGGGGCTGAGCCTGCGTCCGGACTTCCGGTGGCGCGGGGTGGGCCTCGGGCACGTCGGGAAGCTCGCCGGATGGACGTTCCTCATGGTCGTCGTCGGTCAGATCGCTGGCCTCATCCAGACCCGCATCGTCAACGGAGCGACGGGCGAAGGGCCCTCCGTGTTCGCGATGCAGAACGCGTGGCTGGTGTTCATGCTGCCGTACTCGATCTTCGCGATCTCGATCGGCACCCCCTATTTCACGCAGATCTCCGAGCATGCCGCGGAGGGGCGCGACGCCGACGTGCGCGCAGACGTCGCTCGCTGCATGCGGGCGGTCAGCCTGTTCATCGTGGTGTCCGCGGTGGCGCTCTCGGCCGCCGCCGTCCCCGCGAGCCGCATCTTCACGAACGGGAGCGAGCTCGCGGTCATGGCCGCTCCGGTGCTCGTCTGCTACCTCGTCGGGCTGCTGCCGCTCTCGCTGCTGTTCATCGTGCAGCGCACGTTCTATGCCTACGGCGACACCCGCACCCCGTTCTGGTTCACCGTCGTGCAGTGCGCGATCATCGTGGTCACGGCGCTCATCGCGCCCCTGGTGGCCCCCGTCGAGCAGCTCGGCGCCGCGGTCGCTCTCGGCCAGTCGGTCGCCGGGATCGTGCAGACCGTGATCGCCATCGTCCTGCTGCGCCGCCGTCTCGGCGGTCTCGAGCTGCGAGGCACCGCCGTCTCGCTGCTGCGGTTCGCGATCGCGGCCGTTCCGGCGGGACTGGCCGGCTGGGGGACCTACCTCCTCCTCGGCGCAGACGAGGGCTGGACCAACTCGGACAAGATCTTCGGCGCGATCGGCACCGGCGTCATCGGCGCGGTCACCGTCATCGTGTATCTCCTCGTCCTCGCGCTGCTGCGTGCTCCTGAGCTCTCGGTCGCCACCAGACTGCTGCGCCGCTTCCTCCCCGGCCGCTGAGCCGACGGCATCCAGTCCCCCGGCATCCGCCCCCTGCATCCCTCGCCCGGCATCCGCCCCAGGCACCCGCCCCCCTGCATCCTGGCCGTCTTCGCATCTCCCGGTGCCCTCCCGTCCCCCCGGTACGTTGCCGACGCTGGCAACGTACCGGGACGACGCGGGCGCACCGGGAAGTCCACCCACCGGCGGCCCCGCGCGCGGGGAATGCCCCGCCGTTACCATTGGTTGAAGCAGCTGTACGCCCTTTTCAGGGAAGAGAGAGAGCACATGCGTCAGGTCATCATCATCGGCTCGGGTCCCGCCGGGTTCACCGCCGCCATCTACGCGGCGCGCGCGAGCCTCAAGCCGCTGCTCATCGCGAGCTCGGTCGAGGTCGGCGGAGAGCTGATGAACACCACCGAGGTCGAGAACTACCCCGGTTTCCCCGAGGGCATCCAGGGCCCCGAGCTGATGGCCAAGCTGCAGGAGCAGGCCGAGAAGTTCGGCACCGAGGTGCTCTACGACGACGTGACCTCGCTCGACCTGAACGGCCCCGTGAAGACCGTCACCCTCGGCAGCGGCGCGGTGCACGAGACCCGCGCCCTCATCTACGCGACGGGCTCGGCCTACCGCAAGCTCGGCATCGAGGGCGAGGAGCGCCTGTCCGGCTACGGCGTCTCCTGGTGCGCCACCTGCGACGGCTTCTTCTTCCGCGAGAAGACGATCGCGGTCGTCGGCGGCGGCGACTCCGCGATGGAGGAGGCGACCTTCCTCACGCGCTTCGCCGACAAGGTCTACGTGATCCACCGCAAGGACACCCTGCGGGCCTCGAAGATCATGCAGGAGCGCGCCTTCGCGAACGAGAAGATCGAGTTCGTGTGGAACAGCGAGGTCGCCGAGGTGCTCGGCGGCGACTCCGTCACCGGGGTGCAGCTGCGCGACACCGTCGACGGCTCGCTGCGCGACCTGCCCCTGGACGGCCTGTTCATCGCGATCGGCAACGACCCGCGCACGCACCTCGTGCACGACAAGCTCGACCTCACGGCCGAGGGCACCATCTGGGTCGACGGCCGCTCGTCGAAGACCTCGGTGCCCGGGGTCTTCGCAGCAGGCGACGTGATCGACCCCACCTACCGTCAGGCGATCACGGCCGCCGGCTCCGGAACGGTCGCGGCCCTGGACGCGGAGCACTTCCTCGCGGATTTCGATGACGCCTCTGTGGAAGTCCCGGCTGCAGAGGCCGCCGAGATCATCGTCGCCTGAGGCGGCGGGAACACTTCACCCTCGCCGGCTGTTGTAGCAGGCGAACCTCGAATCAAGGAGAAACTCTGATGAGTGCAAAGGCTACGAGCCAGGCGACCTGGGAGCAGGACGTTCTGCAGGCCGAGGGTCCCGTCCTGGTGGACTTCTGGGCCGAG
>Ga0222419_100577_pt1 | contig 28553 bp, 23 predicted proteins | sample 1B20Ametagenome_FD_182474 | JGI IMG/M metagenome (GOLD analysis project Ga0222419, IMG submission 182474) | Enriched microbial communities from leaf-cutter ant dump, University of Wisconsin, Madison, United States - 1B20A (version 2) | ecosystem: Environmental > Terrestrial > Nest > Insects nest... | reverse complement strand
ATACACGCCTGTCATACCCCGGCAGCCAATTGTTGATTGAGTTTATTAAACATCTTGATCCAGCTTTGATAAGCGCCTGTTTTCTTAGCCTCTTCTTCAGAAACAGTTTGATGGATTGTCGTTTTTGTTTGGTTGCCTATTGGCTCAAAAGTCACGGTGGTCAGGATTTCGGCAGGCCAGTCTGCCGATTTTCCGGCTGCTAATGCATCTGTCGTATCACCGCTTTCGTTTGAAAGCTGCATGGTGAAAACCAGTTTCTCCGGTTGCAATATTTCCAGATAAGTACCAATAATCCAGCAATCACCATGCACCGGGTCATGAATGCAGGAATGGAAGTGTCCCCCTTTTTTAACTTCAATAGATTTGTATGTTATGGTGCATCCATCCGGAGCATACCAGTGCCGGAGTTTTTCAGGGTCAGTCCATGCTTCAAAAACTACTCCGACGGGTGCGTCAAACAAGTGGGTAATTAAGAGTTCTTTGTCTTGTGATTTCATATCTGTTGTTTTTTTGTTTCAGCCAAAAATTTGTCCAGTTTCTTAAAGCGCTGGTTCCATAATTTACGGGATGCGATCACCCAATCAATTACCTCATCCAATTGTTCCAGCCGGGCTTCACAAAATTGTTCCCGTCCTTTTTGTGTAAGAGAGATCATCCCGCATTCATTTAGAACTTTGAGGTGTTTGGCAATTCCCTGCCGGGTAATTCCCGAATCCTCTACAATCTGGCCGATATTTAACGGTCCGCCCGATAGCTTCAGGATAATCATCCTCCTGGTGGGGTCTGCAATCGCTTGAAAAACATCTCTTCGTTCTATCATAATACAACCATTTGGTTGCAAATATAAACACAACCATTTGGTTGTGCAAATTTTGAACGATTTTTTTCAATACATCCAATGAATGAGTCTTGCTTTCGGGTGGATTGCTGAGCGGATGGAGATATTTGTTTAAATTTATCATCCTATACCAGGAAAGTGCCTAAAAACAACAAGAACATACCGGTGAATACAATGGATGACAATTTCAGCCGGGGCATTTCCATTGACAAGATCAGTATTAAAAAATCGGACTTTAAAACAGCAGAACAGTACGAAGAGGCTTCACAATCGCATCGGGATGAGGGACACACATTTCACATAGTTGTAAAAGGGGCTGTTCTTATTGAAATCGATTTTGAAAAATACCGGATCACCGCCCCTGTTGTTGTTTATATGCATCCTAATCAGGTACATCGAATTTTAGATTTTACGACGATGTCTGTTTGCTCGTTATCGATCAAAAACGAAAGTCTGAATCCTGATTATCTTAAATTTTTAGAAGAAATCTCACCTGCAAAACCGTTGGTTTTGACAAAAGATACCTATGCAGACATTTTTGAGACTTTTACCCTTTGTCTGAATTTCTCCGGACAGAAAGAAAACAGGTTATATCATTTGCTTCTAAAAGACAGTTGCAATGCATTGGTAGCGTTGTTGGTTTCAGCATTTCTCCATCAAAATAAACTACCAAACAAGCCCTCAAGACCGAAGGTGATTATGAAATCCTTTAACCAATTACTGGAAAAAAATTACCGCAACGTCAAACGCCCTGTCTGGTATGCCAGACAATTGAGCATTTCTACTCACTATCTAAATGAAAGTATAAAAAACGCCACAGGATTACCTGTTTCACGTCAAATTCAGGACAGGGTAATATTGGAGGCTAAACGCTTGCTTTTACATACTGATAAGTCAGTGAAAGAAATTGCTTTTGAACTGGGGTATGAGGATTATCCTTATTTTTCAAGGCTTTTCACCAAAGCTGCCGGGATGACCGCTTTGACTTTCCGGAATAAAAGGAACGATTAGTCCAATACTTACTACGCTTAGTTATTTTCTTTTTTTATTTATTCAGGAATTTTTGCTGGAGAAATATTAAAGAAATAAAAATGGAACAGAATAAAAAAGTATTGGTGTCAGGCGCGAGTTTTGCCGGACTGACAACTGCCTATTGGATGAATAAAATGGGTTATAAAGTAACGGTGGTAGAAGTAGGGAAACATTTGAAAATGGGTGGTACGCCAGTAGACATTAAAGACACTACAGTTGATATTGTAAAGCGCATGGGCATATTCGACCAAATCAAAGCTCATAGGATCGGGCCGGAAAAATGGGAGTTTAAGAATGCTGATGATGTCACTGAGAATACTTTTTTACTGGAAAAATTGCCAGAGAATGAGTTTGAAATAGAGCGGGATACTTTACTCAATATGCTATTTGAACTTATAAAGGATAATGTTGAGTTCATCTTAAATAACAGCATTACATCTATACAGGAAAACAAGGACGGTGTCAATATTTCTTTTAAAGATGGGTCTCAAAGGAGTTTTGAATTGATTTTTGGTTGTGATGGAATACATTCTGCGGTTAGGAAAATCTGGTTTGGCCAGGAAGCTGAGTATATTCATTTTTTAGGCCAGTATTTTTCTATAGCCATCGCAAATAAATTATTGGTGGAAGAAGGTACTTATCAAATGTATGGGGAACCTGATAAAGGGGTTGCACTTTATGCCTATAATCATAAAACCGATATTATTTTTACTTTCCGGTCTGAAAAGGAGATTCCGTATGACTTTCGCGATCAGGAACAACAAAAAGAAATAATTTCAACGCAGTTTTCAGGTATGCGCTGGAGGACTGCGGAACTGCAAAAGGAATTGATCAACGCGCCTAATTTTTATTTTGACATGTTTTGCCAGATAAAGATGCCTTTCTGGACAAAAGGGCGGATTGCACTGGCTGGTGATGCGGGTTATTGCGCTTCTCCGGCAGCGGGTATGGGCGGCTCATTGGCAATAATCGGCGCTACTGCACTGGCCGATGCCATTGAAAAATATAATGGAAATTATGAATTGGCCTTTGAGGCATACAATGCAGATCTTAGACCTTTTGTAGAAGAGGTACAGGCGGGCGCAGTAGAAATGTTAGACAAGCTTCTTCCCCGGACTGAAGAAGAAATCAAAGTATGGGTTTGATTTTCAAAAATAATGTATATCATAAAGCCTTGCGCTATATTTTATTGCATTACTTTTCTGAACAAACCTTTTAGCAATGCGATCTCTCCGGTATAGGCTGTATTCTTCCTGTTGGCAAAATAGAGTGTGTTTTTGAGTTGTTTATGTCCTTTCCAAACAAGTTTAACCAATCCTTCTTCAATCTCTCTGCTACATAGAAAGTCCGGTATCACAGCCATTCCTTTGCCACTGCTCAGACATCTTACAATGGAATTTAAATTGGGAACAATATAATTGGGACGGAAATCGGGTGTGTAACCAAAGTTAAGTTGCCAGAACCGGAACAGATGTTCCATATCTCCCGTAGTGCCATACCATTTTTCCTGTTTCAGCCATTGTTCGGCTTCGGCATACTTTTTCTGTTTGATCAACTGCTGGAACGGTTTATCATCTATTTCTTTTCCGGCAACCAGCACTATGGTCTCAGAAGAAAATGCCTGATGCTCTATGTTGCCGGAACTGCCTTTTTGGGGTGTGATGATCAGATCCAGAATGCCTTTATCCAGGTTGTCAAGCATCTCACGATAATCACCGAAACGAATAATAACATTGAACGGCAGTGTAGAAATATATTGTTCCAATGTGATCTGGAATGTTTCAAAACACATTCCTATGCTGATTGTCGGCGTATGTTTTTCCGTACTTCGCTGGAAATTCTTTTCCGCTTCTTCAAGGGAAGTCAGGCTTTCGGCGATGGCATTGTATAGTATTTTACCTCTTTCCGTTGGTATTATTTTTCTGCCGGTGCGTTCAAAAAGTTTATAACCTACATAGTTTTCCAAAGAGCTTAAATGCAGGCTTACTCCTGGCTGGGATATAAACAGGGTCTCTGCTGCGCCGGTAAGTGTTCCTGTATGGTAAATGGCTTTAAAAGTGCGGTACCATTCTAGATTGACCATAATTATATATTATTATTATAATACAAATGTATAAATCATATTATTTTAATGATAACAATATCTGAACTAATTTTGTACCGTCATTTAATAATTAAAAGAATGAAGAAGGTATTTATTATCAATGCAGGGCAAAATTTTGGTCATTCAGGCGGAAGGTTCAACAAGACCATTGCAGATGAGACTCTTGCATTTTTTGGAAACCGGGAAGACGTAGAAACCAGGCAGACCATTATTTCCAATGGATATGATCCTGCGGAAGAGGTACAAAAATTTGTCTGGGCTGATGTTGTAATCTACCATACGCCCATATGGTGGTTCCAGTTACCGCACGGGTTTAAAAAATACATTGATGAGGTTTTTACAGCGGGACACAAAAAGGGGATTTACCTGAGTGATGGCCGTTCGGCCGATAACCCAAAGATCAATTACGGTACAGGTGGCATGCTTCATGGACGGTATTATATGCTTACCACGAGTTGGAACGCCCCGGAGACGGCATTTTCTTTACCTGGGGAGTTTTTCAACCAGCATAGTGTGGATGAAGGACCTTTATTTGGCTTTCACCGCATGAATGCTTTTACGGGGATGCAGCCTTTAAAGAGTTTCCATTTTCATGACGTTGAGAAAAATGCCGATGTGGACCGTGACATGAAAAAGTACCGGAATCACCTGAAAGAGGTATTTGAAACCGTTTTGAAAGACAAACTTTATCTACAACATTAATTTAAAAAATCAGAATGGAATACAGAAAGTTAGGAAACAGATTTCGCCTTATCGGCAATCACCTATTGCAAATGAAAAAAATGGCTCACTTTCTCAACTAGTATTGCGCTGGACAAGCTTACAGCAGGGAATTGCTGTGGTATTGGCTGGCGCCAGAAATGCAGAGCAGGCCATTGCCAATGCGAAAGCAATAGATATTCATTTATCCGACAGCGAAATGCTATTTATTGATCAGGAACTATCAAAAATCCGGTAAATTATCTTTTGTTCATCCATACGCGTTTTTATTTATTTAATTTCACGGATTCGTCCAATCTTATAAGTTGAAGACAGCAATTTATAAACGACGGCCAGACAAATATTAAATTCCGCAGCCAAACGTCAATGAACAACAACAGTCTTTCCGCAAAGCCGCATTACCCGATATTGGATGGGTTACGTGGTGTCGCAGCCATTATCGTAGTGACTTTTCATCTTACCGAACCCCTGGGAACCGGGCACCTGGATATCCTGGTCAACCACGGCTACCTGGCGGTTGATTTTTTCTTTCTGTTGTCCGGCTTTGTGGTCGGCTATGCTTATGACGACCGCTGGCATAAAATGAGTACGGGCTCTTTCTTCAGGCGCCGGATCGAAAGGCTTCAGCCGATGGTGGTATTAGGGATGACTCTTGGGGCAATCGGCTTCTATTTTACAGATTCAACGATCTGGCCGCTCATTCATACTGTTCCCCTGTGGAAAATGCTGCTGGTGATGCTCATCGGTTATACGATCCTGCCTGTTCCTTTATCAATGGACATCCGGGGCTGGGAAGAAATGCACCCGCTCAATAGTGTGGGCTGGTCATTGTTCTTTGAATACATTGCCAATATCCTGTACGCCATCGGGATCAGGAAGTTCTCCAAAACAGCACTGGGGATTTTGGTGCTGATCGCTGCCATTGCGCTTGCTCATTTGGCTATTACCAGTCCCAACGGTGATGTCAGCGGCGGCTGGACACTAAATGCGGAACAGGTACGCGTGGGCATTACCCGGACAATGTATCCCTTCTTTGCAGGGCTGCTCCTTTCACGTATAGCTAAACCTGCCCGCATCAAGCATGCTTTTTTATGGTGCAGTCTTTTGATCGCCCTCGTCTTGTATATGCCGCGTATAGGTGGTGCTGAGCATCTTTGGATGAACGGGGTTTATGAATCGGTATGTATTATCCTTATTTTTCCGCTCATTGTTTATCTGGGTGCCAGCGGTGTGGTACATACCCGGACGGAACACAGCATCTGCAAATTCCTGGGCGATATCTCCTACCCGCTTTACCTGGTGCATTATCCGTTGGTATATTTTTATGTTGCCTGGATCAGCAACTGCAAAGGCGTGACCATCCTGGAAGCCTGGCCGTATGCCTTGCTGATCTTGGCCGGTAGCATTATTCTGGCGTATGCTACTTTGAAATGGTATGATGAACCGGTCCGTAAATGGCTGAGAAAAAAACTTGGATAATTTGGAGAGAAGGTTAATAGGTCCGCTTCAAACGATTTGATGTTTTGTGTTAAAATCTCACAAAGGGAAATTATAGCTGATATTCAAACCAATGAACGTGAGCTTATCACTTTTTGTTTCAGTAATGGCACTTTGGTACCTGAGCGATAAGTCCCATGCTTCAGCAAATATGTGTCCTATACCTCCCGAATAGGTAAAATTATTTCTTTTCGGACTTATAAAGGTATTGCCTAATTTCGGCTCAATATAAATGGATCCATCGTTCAGATAAAAAGAATACCGGTATCCAACCATTCCATTCAAGACTATATCTGAAGCGACATTCTTTTTGGCTATAAAATTATGTAATCCCGCGGTGAGGGAAAGCGCCTCATTTATACCCAGAGGTACTAATAACTTAACTGTACCGCCGATTCCTGCATAGTAAGTTTTTGACATATAAGAATTGGCTGGAATAGCTACGTCTGCACCTATGCCTAATTCATTATATTGCCTGTTGTACTGCGCCTTTACACTAAGAACTGACAAAAATAGAATTAAAGAAAAATGAAATTTCATGAAGTTTGGGATTTTATCAAAAATAGTATTTTTGTTGTTCCCACAAATAAAATTTGATCAAATTCTTATTTCAAAGTAAATCCTTATAATCTTTAAGGACAAGATCCGGATATCTGAATCCTATTCGTTTAAAACAGTGAAAAATTTAGCAAACAAGAACGTTCTTGTAATGTTTATTGCGTGACCTGTCAAGGTGTCTTTTCTTTGAACCGACATGAATACACGAGCTAAACATTCATTTTTCTACCGCAACGGACTAAGCCTGGTTTTCCTGACCTTATTTATTTTTACTCTGGGCGCTCAGGGCATTTCAGGCTGGAAACAACATAACCAGGACCTGGTGGAAGAGCATGCGGAGCAGATTAGTTTTACGGCTTATCTACAAAGCGGTCATTTCATTTCTGCTACATTTGAAAATTTCGAGAGTGAGTTCCTGCAGATGGCGCTTTATGTCATGCTGACTGTGTCTTTAAGACAACTGGGATCTGCGGAATCCAAGAAACTGGACACACCTGAAGAAGTGGACAGGGAACCTAGAGCGCATAAAGATGCACCGTGGGCAGTCAGGAAAGGCGGCTGGATACTCTGGCTTTACAGTCGTTCACTTTCTCTTTGCTTTGCCCTGTTATTTCTGGGTTCCTGGGGAATGCACCTTTACGGGAGCTGGCAAAACCACAATATGGAACAATTGATCAAGAAGCTGCCTAAAGAGACCGTGATGGAATACCTGGGACAGCCTGAGTTCTGGTTTGAGACTTTCCAGAACTGGCAGAGTGAATTTCTGTCCGTGCTTTCCATTGTTTTCCTGACGATCTACCTGCGTCAGAAAGGTTCTCCTGAATCAAAGCCTGTCGACGCACCAGATATGGAAACAGGCAAATAGTTTTCAAAGGCCATTTATTAAGAAACCTAAAAAAGATTAAACAAAATGAATCACGGCAGGTTATATATTCACAACAATATATTAAACAAAAACATCTCCTAACCTATTAAAAACAAAATTATGGCAACGACTAAAACTTCAAAAGCGACAGCTGCTAAAACGGGAAAAATGGAAGATTCTGAATTCCACGAATTCTTTGTAGATGAGCTTAAGGACATTTACTGGGCAGAAAAACACCTGGTAAAAGCTTTACCAAAAATGCAGAAGGCAGCTACAAGTCCTGAACTTGCTGCTGCGTTTGAGAAACATACCCAGGAAACCCAGCAGCATATTGAGACACTGGAAAAAGTATTTGAGCTGCTGGATGAGAAAGCACAGGCAAAAAAGTGTGATGCAATGGCGGGTCTGCTTGAAGAAGCAGAGGGTATCATCGACGATACAGATGCAGGTACTATGGTCAGGGATGCAGGATTGATCCTGGCTGCCCAGAAAGTTGAGCACTATGAGATTGCTACTTATGGTACACTCAGGGTCTTTGCAGCAACAATGGGCCATACTAATGTAGAAGAACTGCTTTTACAGACGCTTGAAAACGAAAAAGCTACTGATGTTGCGTTGACGGAGATCGCTGAGAATTCTGTGAATGCGCCTGCTGCAAGCGAATAAGATTTATTAATACTATTTAGCTATATCCCCGTGCTTTGCCGGGGATTTTTTTGTTAATGTACCTCTCACGCTTGCTTTAAATAAGTTATAAAATGTTTGCGTAGTTAAATAGGTACGAATATATTTGTAGCCAAATAACTACGCAATGAATTACAGATTGGAAAGATCATGAAAAACCATAAACCTGAAAAATAACCCATATGGAACGAAAAACAAAAATCCATGCTGAGGACGGTAAACAGGAACTGATGATCACCAGAGAATTTGATCTGCCGCTGGAATTACTTTTTAAAGCTTATGCTGAACCTGAGATCGTAGCACAATGGATGGGCACTCAGGTATTGAAACTTGATAGCAGGAAGCACGGCTGCTATCAGTTTGAAACAAGGGATGCCAGCGGAAATGTGGTCTTCAGGGCCAACGGGGTCATTCATGATTTTGTTCCGGAAAAGAAGATCATCCGGACATTTGAAATGGAGAACACCCCTTTTGATCCCCAGATTGAGTTCCTGGAATTTGAGCAGCTTTCTGCAGGTACCAGCAAACTGAGCATGCAGGTGGTCTATAAATCTGTTGCGCTCAGGGATCAGATGTTGCAGCTGCCTTTCGCACAGGGCATCAATATGGCGCACAACCGCTTACAGGATGTCGTAAATAAATTGAACAGCCAGAACTATGAATAATTACAAGAAGATCTTATCGCCTGAACAGCAGGAAGAACTGTTCAGTGTATTGAAGACCCGTTTTGAGAAAAACAAGAACCGTCATGCGGATATGGAGTGGGAAAAAGTTCTAGCGAGGCTGGAAGCCAGCCCGGAGAAATTTTGGTCCCTTGATGAAATGGAAAGAACTGGTGGTGAGCCGGATGTTGTTGACTTTGATCCATTGACGGGGGAATATATTTTTTATGATTGTGCTGCTGAAAGCCCCAAAGGCCGGAGAAGCTTTTGCTATGATGGCGCTGCATTGGCGTCCAGGAAGGAACATAAGCCACAGAACAGTGCTGTCGATGCAGCTGCCGGGATGGGTATTGAACTTTTAACAGAGGAACAATACCGCGAGCTGCAGCAATTCGGGAAGTTTGACACCAAGACTTCGAGCTGGCTGAAAACGCCTGCTGAGATCAGGAAACTTGGCGGGGCTATTTTCGCTGACTACCGCTACGGTCATATATTCGTTTATCATAACGGTGCGGAATCTTATTACGCCGCCAGGGGGTTTCGCGGTTCATTGAGGGTATAAATAAAATTCCTGTGCTTAACGGATCAGGGTGAGGCTGCCGCTTTTATCGGAGCATTCTGTGCTTGCTTTTACAACATAATAGTATACGCCGACGGGGAGCTCGCCTCCTTTGCTCCGCCCATCGAATGGCTGTGGGCGGCCTTTGCTGTGAAACACCAGCAACCCTTCCCTGTTAAAGATCTTTACTTCCGGATTGGTATAGCTATCGAGGCCTTTTATGATCCATTGGTCATTGATGCCGTCGCCATTGGGGCTAAAGATATTGGGAATGTTTAGCCCGGATGAGCCAAAGGAAATACTGAACATTGTCCTGGAACTTTCGCAGGTGCCACTGGCCAGTGCTGCGTAGTATATTCCTGGCTGATCTACGCGCAGGGTGAGGTCTTTATTGCTGCTTTGTACACGCAGATTTCCATTTGCATCGTAGATCCTGTAGCTGCCTGAGTTTTCTTTGAAGCTGATGTTGACCATAGAGGCGGCGCATAGCTGTATGTTTTCCATTACCGGGGCTGCAAGGACAGATTCGCTGTTCCCGACCGTGTACATAAAGGATTTTTCACATTGGTCGCTTTTGACCAGTAAAGTATAGTTGCCCGCCGGAACATTAAGTAAATCACTGCTGCCGGACACTTCTTGTCCGGCTTCGTTCAGCCAAATATAATTGACGGTCATATTGAATTTTGCACCTGTGATGCTGCCCTGGCCCTGGTTGCAATGGTCGTCTTTTACCTGTGGCGGAGCCAGCAATGCTATTGCCGGGCTGCCTTCGGGAACCTGAAATGTCTTTTCTAATTTGCAGCCGGACGCATTTTCAAGGACCAGCACATAGAAGCCGGGAGCTGCATTGGCTAGATCAAGTGTTGTGGAGATGGAAGTGGTCCTGTCTTCGTCCTTGTACCAGTTAAAGATCGTAGCATTGATGGCGGATAGTTTATGGACCGAACCGTTGTTTGACCCGCAGCTGGCCGGAGAAAGTTCCTCCTGGCTGATGTCCAGACGGATGCTGTTTTCTTCGGCTATTTCAACAGTGGCAAGAATGCTTGGACAGAGATCATTGCTGTATGCTTCCAGGGTATAACTGTCTGCCGGCAGGTCATAAATATCCAGGGTTTGGTAAACATTGCCCTTCGTATCTTTCCACCGGTAGTTTGCCGGAATATTGCCAGCTGCGGAGACCTTGATGCCGGTAATCGATCCGTTGCTTTGATTGCAACCGGTATTTCTTACTGTTTTGCTGCTAAGGTCTACTGTGGCGAGTTTGGGTGCAGGAGAAACGGTAACAGTTGCTGAAGACCGGCAGCCCGCCTGACTGGTCACATAAAAACTATATTTGCCGGGACCTAGCCTGGCCTCTTGTGTTGTTGCAATTGTGGTGCCGTCTGCCTGGTTTTCCCACAGAAAGCTTGCTCCAGGTCCCGTATACTGTCCGGTATAAAGTTTGTATGCTTCATTGCACCCGAGCTGGAGATCTGCACCAAGTACATGTGGGAGGCCTTCAATGGTAAGCGGCATGCTCCGGTAGGTACGCCCTCCCCTGTTCTGATATTCAATTGTATAGGTTCCCGCCTGCACTTCAAATGGTCCGTAGCGCTGGGCTATTATCGTTCCGTTCCGGTCTTTCAGGATAGGAACTTCTGCTACGAGCGGTGGCCGGATAGTTTGTGTCTCCGAACAGGGCTTCGGATCCATTATAAAAACTTCATCCGGTCCTAAAACAGCGGATTCAAGGATTTCTATGCTACTCCCCGGAACCGTTACGGATGCGACAACAGGACCTTCAAAAGGCTCCAGCCCGTAATACGATCTTGAATAGATCCAGGTTCCGTCTGCTTCGGCAACCGTCGTTGCAAATGCGGCATCCGTATTTGGTGTAAATGATCCCAGGCCGGCATAATACAGCTTAATTACTGATCCTGCTGGTGCCCGTCCGATCAGCAGGTCATCTGTATATTGTATGATCCTGAAAAGTGTATTTGAAGGCTGTTGTGCCCAGGCATTCATGCCCATAAAAATTAACAGCAGGCCTATAGCCGGTGCTCTTATTCCAACAGGCTGGAAAACGTAATTTAGAAACCTGGTCATTCCAATTGATCTTGGAAGCATAATATACAAAATAATGATACATTATTTTGTATATTATGCGCTTGATCATCGTTACTCAGCTTTTGTGGACAGATCCAGCGAGATCACATTTGCAGCAGGGCTAAGTCTCCAGACTGCAGCATTTCCAGGTTTGGAAAATGAGCCTTTCTCTGCGTTAAGCGTATAGTCCATATCTTCAAAAGAACTTTTCACCTGCGTCTCCTCTATTTGCTTAAATGGGAGCTTGGCATCTGCTGCTGTATTGAGCTCTACGTACCAGTCCAATGTCTGTGCGCTTTTTAATACGACCTGCATGTTCTTTTCGGTCAGATCGATCTCTATGCTACCTTTTACGGTAGTCAGCGGCCAGGATATATGAACGGTAGTGGTGCCGTTATCCGTAAACACCGGATCCTTGCCTGCAAGCAATATTTCTTTACCATCTGTTATGGCCTTAAACCTCAGACCTGCGATCACTCCGTCCCTGGCGCTCCAAAGATAGCCGTCTACTACCGGCAGGGTATAGAATGAACATTCGTTGGAAGTTGCGATCTGTGTGGTGTACTTATCTGCAAAATCCTCATTGAAAAGATGGATGTCCCGGATACGCAGATTGCCGTGCTCCCAGAGTAAATTTGTCCTGTAAAAACGGCTGTTATACCATATGGTTTTCAGGTCACTGCCTTCCAGGTCTTTGGTAACGGCAAATGATGTTGCCGGGGTTACTTTATATTTCTTTTTAAACCACAGACCCGATTGTTCCATGGTTTCCACTTTCAGTTTGCCTTCTTTCCTGAGTTTTGCAATTAAGGGCATCTGGATCTCAAAACCTTTCTCCATACCCTTCCAGGTAAAGGAGTTTTCCTGCCCCGCCTGTGTGTAATTCCAGCCCAGGGACCGGTCATTGGTAAAAGTATCAAAGAACCAGTCTACCCAGTTCTGGTCACCGCCACCAAATTTATAAACAGGCTCCAACGTGATCACGCCCTGCCTTTGCGTGCCCAATCCTGTATCATACTGCCTTACCGGATCACTTCCAAGCATCCTGAACACCGGAACAGGGATTTGTTTTTCTGCAGTCTGCGCCGGCATATAGGAATTGATCTTGCTTGGATAATAGGCCTGGTTCCAGTACCCGCCCCATAGTGTATAACCGTCTGTGCCATATTGGTCTTTGCAGTTTGCTGAAGCAATGATGTGGTATTTCTCGTACATATAGTTTAAAGTATGGGCATCTATGAACCAGGATGCCACTGACTTTGGATAATAGCCAAAGATCTTTTTGAAATCGGCCATATATACATCGATGATCTGCTCTCGCTCTTTGGGTGTATATCCGGTTGCAAAGCCTACATCTGCGTGCCAGTCCCAGGGATAGCGTCCCCTCCATTTTAAACCGGCTTTTTCTATCAGCGGCTGGGGCAGCTCCCACCAGGCTCCGATCTCAAAAGCGCCTTTGGGCAGGGTACTCAACAGTTTCTGGTACCTGGGGTCCATGAGGGCATCGTATTGCAGGAGAAATGTGCCGGGCAGATCGTACTTTTTCATCATTTCTACCTGCTTTACCACGGTCTGATAAAGCACGTCCTGGGTGATCGCCGGGTCTCTAGGCTCGAGCAGCCTGATGAAATTGACGATGTTGACTATTTTTAAGCCATTACGTTCTGAGCCCGGTTTGCTTGCAGGTGCAGGTTTAAAGGCGAAGGTAAACAGTGCTAATAATCCGAGCGCAAGAACAAGACCGGATCGCTTCTTTTGGGGCAGTATCATTTGTTTTAGATATGGTTTGAATATTTACTGGCTAAATAAGGTATTTAAATTCATTGAAACAAGCGGGGTGTTCTTCCCGCTTGTTTATGATCGTGACTGATCGGGTTACCAACCAGGGTTCTGGTCCAGTTTTTTACCGCTTGTGGTATAAAATGCGATCTCACGAAGCGGCAGTGGTTGCAGATAGTCTTTTGAAGGATCAAATTTACGGTTGCTCTCTGCGATCAGAAATCCGTTGGCATCAACTTTTGTGAGGTAACTTGCATCACTGTACGGAGCTCTTGTTGCCCATTGTGTACCGGTGATCTTAATTCCTTTGATGTCCTGCGGAAGTTCCGTTTCTGCGGTTTTCCACCTCCTAAGATCGTCATAGCGAAATCCTTCCAGACATAATTCAACAGTTCTTTCTCTTCTGATCTCGGTACGCATGTCCAGATTGTTGGTCGCTGCAAATGTGTTGGTCAGTCTGGGCATGTTCACACGGTTCCTGATCTTATTGATGGTCAGATCCAGATCGGCATCACTGATCGAGCCGTTTTTCTCAAAGGTTGCTTCTGCATAGATCAGCAGAATCTCTGCGTACCGGATCAGGTGCCGGTCATAATCAAATAAGCTTTGATCACCGGACCTTCCGGAATTATTGGCAAGCGGATCTTCGGACATGTATTTATAAAGGATGTAGCCGGTATTAAAATTACGCTGGGGATTGTCCGGCCAGTTGGCGATCTTGGTTACCGGCCAGAACACCCTGTTTGTCTGTGTACCGGGAACGATCATAGTCATGGTCATTCTTGGGTCCCTGTCCTGGAATTCAGAAATATAGGTGCTGTAACCTTGAAATACTGTTCCTGGCGCCGTTATCGGCAGACCATTTTTATCCAGGTACATATCGGCCATCTTCCTGGTCGGATTATATCCGTCCTGATCATAGGCATAAGGCATATCATGTCCTAATATATTCCTCGCATAACGCCTGTCGAGAACAGATTCCTGTGAATCGTCACCTGCCTCAAGAAAAAGGTAGCGGTAGCTTTGCGCGCCACTTCCGGTGTACAGGGAATAAACTTTACTGCTGATGACTTCCTGAGATTCTGAAATGGCAACATCCAGGTATCTGGCTGCTTCTGTCCCTCCCCTCGACTTTTGCCAGGTTCCTTCAAAAAGTGCCACTCTGGCGGCCAGGCCTGAGGCAGCTCCCTTTGTGATCCTGCCGATATCCCCTGCTGCAAGCGCAGATTGGAGCGGCAGGTCAGGCTTGGCATCTGAGAGGTCTTTTAAGATCAGATCTGCGGTTTCGGTCCTGGATGATCTCGGCGCAAATAACTCGGGATCGTCCGTTGTGAGTACCTTTGTGATCAGGGGAACTCCTCCGTATAGTCTTAAAAGCTTCCAGTAGAACCAGGCACGGAAGAATTTAGCTTCTGCTACATACCGTTTTATCTCGGCGTCTTCTTTTCCTTCTCCTTTGCCGATGATGTTATTTGCCAGACGTATATTGGTGTACAAACTGCTCCAGGAGGTTGTTTCGGTAGGCAGCAAATTGCCGTTACTGACCGAATTAGGGTTATTAAATGCGATGTCAGATTCTGTATCTTCAAAACCAAATCTGTCCAGACCATCGTACAAGGCATTAGCTGCAAGTTTAAAATCTGCACCGTTCCTGTAAAACGTGGCGTCAGAAATATTGTCTTCCGGTACCAGGTTAAGGTCTCTTTTGCAACCGGATATATTGATCAGAAGAGCAAATAAACCCAACAGGCCGCCCTTTCTTAACATTTGGTCTATGCTATATGTAAATTTCATGTGATTCTTTTTTAAAATTTGACATTCAGTCCTAAAGAATAAATCTTGCTGAAAGGATAAGTTCCCTCGTTGCGGTAACCATCTTCAGGATCAAAATTGCCTCCAAGGGTACCTTTGGATATGGTAAACAGATCCTGTCCGCTTAAAAATATCCTGGCTGATTTCAATTTCACTAAGCCTGCAAGACCTTCGGGCAGATTGTAACCCAATGTGATGACCTTGAACCTCAGGTAAGCGACGTTCTGCATGGTCAGGGTCGAAGTCCTGTAGTCGTAATTCCTGATGTCATCAAACCCCACATTGCCGGGCACATATCTCGGATATTTTGCGCCGGTCCGTTCCGGACTCCAGGTCTTACCGTTATAGTAGGACAGTGAAGGCCAGAAGAAGGTATTAGGCGTCGCTATGTTTCCTTCATATTGGACATCTCTTTTACCAACTCCCTGTAAAAACACTTGCAGGTCAAATTGTTTCCAGCCAAGATTGATGTTTGAAGAAAACGTATAACGTGGTGTCAGGTTGCCTAGATAGATCATGTCGCCGTTCAGGCCTTTGGTCTTGTCGCCGAACTGGGTCAGCTTGCCGTCGCCATCAAGATCTTTGAACATGGCATCTCCAATGGCTATTCTAGCCGGAACACCTTGCAATTGTTTATAAGCGTCAAGTTGGGCCTGATTCTGGATGATGCCGTCGAACACAAAACCGAAATAAGAATTAATGGCATATCCTTCTCTGAATTCATTCCGCCCTTCTACATAATTATCGGTGTTTTCAAGTTCGATCAGTTTGTTCTTGCTGTCGCTCAACTGAAGTGATATGCTGTATCTGAAATCTCCTGCTTTGTCCTTCCAGGTGGCAATGGCCTCAAAACCTTTTGTCTTCAGCTTTCCCTGATTGGATGAAGGTGCTGTTCCGCCAAAAGTGGCAGGCACAGCAATGCCGACAAGCATGTCGTTGTTAATCTTATTGAAATAATCAAAGGAAAAGCCCAGCCTGGAATCCAGCACTGAAACATCCACGCCGATGTTCCGGTTTTCTATTGTTTCCCAGGTCCTGGTTGCGGATGCAGGATTGGAGGTGGCCCCTGGCAGTCCTGCATTAGGGCTACCTAAAGGATAGCTCCCTGCTACGGACACAAGCGGGATGTAATCAAAAAGTCCGAGTACTCCGATCTCCTGATTGCCCATTTTTCCCCATGATGCCCTGAATTTTAACTGATCAATGGCTTTCAGTGATTTCATAAAATTTTCTTCGGAAAGATTGTAAGCGAGGGCAGCGGAAGGAAACACGGTGCTCCAGCGCTTATCTGGTGCAAATTTTGAACTACCATCAGCCCGGGCGGTCAGGTCAAGGATCAGCTTTTCTTTAAAGGAGTAGCTCAGCCGGCCAAAATAAGAACCAAGTGCCTGGTTGTTCAAAGATCCGGTAAAATTGGCGTAAGCTACTTTAGAGCGGTCGGCAAGGTTGAGGGTAAAGATATCGTTGTTGGTAAAATTATAACCGTCTGTGATCTGCTCTTCAAACCTGGTTTTTTCTATAGATGCGCCACCCGTTAAATTGATCCGGTGCGACGGACCAAATGATTTGTTATAATCCAGATAAACCTGATAAAGCTCATTTAAAGATCTTGAGTTGCGGTATTCTGCTGAGTTAGGTGTGTTGCGGATATCCTGAATATCGCCAGTATAATTGTAGCGGGTAAAAGTCGGATTGGTGTAATTGTTATTGAGGTATCCAAGACGAAGTGCCGCCTGACCGGTAAGTTTAAGTCCTTCAATTATGGTATAATCGGCCTTGAAGTTGGTCGCAAAATTTGATATTTTCTCCCTCGATATGCCACCCTCTGTCAATGACTGGGCAGGATTTTCATAACCCTGATAGCCATAAAACTGACCATTGGGGTTAAAAACGGGCTGATATGGAAATTGCCTGGTCACATTGGTCAGTGCGTTGCCGAGCATGGTCGGGTTGTTGTTGCTGATGCCGTCAAAGCTGGTCCTGGTTTCCAGATTGAGTTTTGGGGTAAGCCGGAAGTCATAGTTGAGGCGCAGGTTATAGCGCTGCGAATTGTTGATACCGTAGCGCACGATCCCGTCATCTTTATTGTAACCGGCAGAAAACAGGTAATTGCTGCCTTCATCCCCGCCAGATACAGCCAGATTGTGGAGTTGCTGGAATGAGTTTTTGAAGATCTCGTCGTTCCAGTTGGTATTGCCATAAAAGCCGGGATAATTTGTGATGTTGTAGTTCCATCCCTGCTCCAAATCGGGAGCTGCATTATTTCTTATTTTATCAAATACCGATTGAGGAAAGCCCTGTATGCCTACATTTCTCAAACCTTCATCCATAAATTCAGCAAATTCCAGTGTATTTTGGATTTTACGTAGATAGGTCGGCTGCTTTACAGCAAGGTTGCCGGTGTAGGTAATTTCAGGGGGTCCGCTCCTGCCTTTTTTGGTAGTGACGATGATGACCCCGTCGCCTGCTCTGGCACCATAAATGGCTGCAGCAGCATCCTTCAGAACCGATATTTCGGCAATATCATTTGGATTCAGGTTATTAAAATTGGCAAAACTTGTCGGCACGCCATCAACCAGGATCAATGGTTCATTTCCGTGGATGGAAGAGGATCCTCTGACATTAAAGCCATAGCTTTGCGCTCCGGGTTGCCCGCTGCCTTTGGTGATTGTCAACCCCGGGATTGTTCCCTGCAATGCGTCGAGGTTATTGTTGAGCGGCCTGTTCTCAAAAACATCAGACTTGACTGTTGAAATTGCCCCGGTTACTGCACCTTTTGCCCTGGTGCCATAACCAACAACAACAACATCCTGAAGCGCAGTGGTCACCCTGATCATCTTAACGGCAAGATTGGACTGACCGGTATAATTTACCTTCTGTGTTTCATATCCGATAAATGAAAAAACAAGAACCGCACTTGTTCCGGGGATGTCCATGGAAAATGCGCCGTTGGAATCGGTTACTGTACCTATTTTGGTACCTTCTGCAAGAACATTCACCCCTGGCAGTGTATTTCCGTCTTCGGCATCGGTTACAATTCCGGTTATGCGCTGCCTTTGGGCATTTTGTCTTTCAGCGGTCTTTGCATCTGCGCGCTGCGTCAGAAAAATGGTCTTATTTTTTACTACATAGTCAAATGGCTGATCTTTAAAACAAAGCTCAAGTACCTTTTCTAGTTCCATGTTACGGACATTGAGGGTAATGGGCCTGGCATTTTTTACGGTTGAATTGTTGTAAAGGAAATCAAAATCCGTCTGCTTCCGGATCTGTCCGATTACGTTCGTGATTTTAGCTTTATCGGCGGTCACGCTGATCTTCTGGGCATAGGTATCTGCTCTTACATGAAGAAATGTCAAGATAAGAAGCAAGGCGGTCAGCTTCATTTTTAAGAGTAAATTGGAATATACATAGGAATCCCTCCTGAAAAGTAATTCAGTAAATTTTTTATACATTTGGTTGTTGGGTTTTGTTAAATCTATTTGTCATTTTATTTACCTGACCGGCCAGTGGCCGTTAACCAGGGGTGCTTCCGACATCCCTGGTTTATGTAAATTATCCGGGTTAATTTTTTTAATCGATAATCCTCCTTTTTTTGAATTGATGAATAGGTTCCTTTTTCTGTTTTGTCGCTAATATGTGATTAATCAGTCACCAGTATTTTTCCCTGCTCTGACTTAAAATGCATTTTTCCGACCTTTTCCAGGTTTTTCAGGGTCTCTATAAGATTTTTATTGCGTGAGAAAGATCCCCCAAAACGTTCAAGGCTGTTTGCTGTACGACATTCAATATCTACGTCGTACCAGCGGCCCAGGATCTTCATGATCGAACCGATATCCTGGTTATCGAAAATAAAATAGCCGTTTTTCCAGGAAATGGATTCGTCGGTGTTTACAGCATAAATTTCTATGTCTTTATCAGAAGGCGAGATCCTTGCACCCTGACCCGGTGTGAGCGTTTTGGAAGCACCGGAATTCAGGTTCCTGATATGGATGCTTCCGCTGACCAGCGCCGTGATAGTGGCCGGGTCATCGGAATAAGCGCATACATTGAAATGTGTACCCAGCACGGTAATCTCCTGGTTGGCTGAAGACACTATAAAGGGCATCTTTTTGTTGTGTGCGATCTCAAAATAAGCTTCTCCCGTAATGGAGACGGCCCTCGTTTTTCCGGAGAAGACTACCGGATAGGTGATTGAAGATGCGGCATTCAACCAGACTCTTGTCCCATCTGACAATACCAGCTGATACTGGCCACCACGTGGTGTACTCATCGTATTGCTCATGTTTTCAGGATGGTGGTCTTTCTGTGGTTTTACCTGATGGTACACCAGTTCTCCGCCGGCAGTTTGACTTATTTCGATCGTTCCCTGACTGGCAAGTTTGTTGTCGGTGGATTGATCCAGAACGATCTGCTGTCCATTGGAAAGTGTAAGAACTGCTTTGTTGCCTCCGGGTTTGAAATCTGTTAATGAGCGTTCTGCTGCCACCCGTCCCCTGGATATGAGCTCCCGCGGAAAATAAAGGTAAAGTGCAGCTATCAAAACTGCGGCGACCGCGGCAACTGCGGGAAGCCACTGCCATGACCGCTTACTTTTATATTCCTGTTGCTGTATAGATTGCCAGATGCTGGTCTTTGCAGATTCCAGTTCCTGGGGCTGAAGTTCGGGCCTGTCAGGCTGCCATTGCAGGTACCAGGTTTCCAGGACCTCAAGTTCTTCGGCACTAATTGTTCCTGTCCTGTATTTGTGCAGTAAGTCCTGAATATCCTGAGTTGACATGGCTTATAGTTGGCTTTAATCTATAGACAATAAGCTCTGCCATCAGGGGGGTAAAAAAGAAAAAATTATTGATAAAAAAAGAGCAAGATCCAGAGCAGGATGCCAAGCTTTACCCGAAGTACCCTGAGTGCATTTTTTACGTGGCTTCTTACCGACTGCTCTGTAATGTCCAGCTTACCGGCAATTTCGACGTAGGTCATGTTTGCCCGTCTGCTCAGAAGAAAGACCTCTTTCATGCGTGGGGGAAGCGCATCGATCTCCTGTTCTATGAGCCTTGCCAGCAACCGTTCTCTTACGCGGTGATCCGTAATCGCCTCGGACATGGTTTCTGCAACAAGAGACGACTGGTATCTGTCCTGAACACCTTTACGGGCAATTGAGTTTAAGACCCTGTTTCTGACGCAGGTATAAAGAAAGTTTGACAAGCTGTTTTTGATCGATATTTTCTCCCGTAAAGACCACAGGTCTGTAAAAAGTTCCTGGATGAGGTCCCTTGCCTCTTCTTCATCCCTGACACGGTTTCGTGCGTGAACATAAAGAATACCAAAATATCTCTCATAAAGCTCTGCGAAGGCATCCCTGTCCCCTGACTTGAATAAGTCCCATATTTCCAGGTCGCTCAGTACAGTATATTTGGTCATCGGCTAAAAGTCTTTTATGCAGCAGCAAACCTATTAATGCTTTTACCTTAACCAAATCTAGTTAATATTTTTTTAATAATACAAGTGCCCGCATCCTCATCTGTCCCCTTTGGCGCCTTAAAGCGAGCTTCTTATAGTCACCTCAAAAGGCACCGCGATCTGCCCGGTCTTTGTACCCCTGACCATTTCTGCTGCCATTTCCTCGATTGTTACAAAGTTTGTTGAAATGGTGGTGATCCCGTTTAAAATGATCTTCTTGATCGCGGTTTCATTATAGGATATGACCCCAATATCCTTACCTACGTGCTGTCTGTTTGCTATGATCTTTTCGATGAGTTCTACCAGGTCATCTTCTTTGAGGTTGATATATACCGTTCCGGTCAGTAATACTTCATCATACAAGTCGCAAAGCACCTCATATCTGAAATTGTAACCAACACAGAACCTGATGAATCCGGTCAAGATACTTTTGGAGTAGTAACTGTTTTCCGGAAAAATAATCTTAATGGTGTGATAGCCCCTCAGCCGCTCTGAAAGCCGCTCCAGCGCAGAATAGATGTCCTTTTCAAAATCCTCGTATACTGCACAAATTTCCCCGGAGATGTCCTCGACCAGCTTGTCCATAAGGATCAATTTTTCCTTGGGTAATTCATTCAGTATCTTGTAAGCATTCTCGTCTCCGTCAATAAAATGGGCAATGATCACCAGTTTTGAATAGTGTTCAAGCTTTCCGTTCAGGATTTTCCTGAAGGTTGTGTAGTCATTGTTGTAAATAAAAAAGTCAATGTCTACACTGTGGCCAAGTTTGGCTGCAAAAGCGTCATATATGATTTTTTTATGGCTGCTTAGCTTGTTAAAAAGCAACAGTATCTTTTCTGGCTGCTCAAACCTAGTATTACAGATAAAGTAGCCCTTGCCAGGAATGGAGTCAATAACACCGAACTTCTTCAGATCACGGTAGGCATGCTCTATGGTATTTCTTGAAACCTCCAGCGCAAAGCTCAGGTCGTTGATGGAGGGAAGAACATCATCTGTTTCCAGGTATTGTTTTTTTATGGCCTCCAGTACTGAATTAAAAATCTGCTGATACTTCGGGGTGACCGAGATTTCATTGATCCTGATAATTTTTAAATAGTTCTTCATTGAGCCGGGTATTTATTCTTTAGCGGTGCTTGTTATATAGACAATTGCTGAAGCTAGATGGGGGTAGCCGGATTCCTCCGGCTCCAAAATGACTAGTTATAGCTATTTTAATCGTGGAAGCGCTGGTATAAATTTAAAATACAATTACCATCATTATGAAAATCAAAAACCACCGGCTCTTTTACGATGATGATAAGCAGGTTCCTTATTTCTTAAGCCCAAATACCGGAGGCACTTACCAGCCGCAGTACCTGGTCATGCATTATACAGCTGCTACCACGGCCAGTTCAGCGATCAGTTGGTTTAAGTCTCCTGTAGCACAGGCTTCTGCCCACCTGGTCATTGGAAGGGACGGCGCCGTTACCCAGTGTGCTCCTTTCAACGTAGTGGCATGGCATGCCGGAAAGAGCCAGTGGAAGGGGCTTAACGGGCTTAACAAGTATGCAATAGGAATAGAGCTGGTAAATGCGGGAAAGCTCATCAAAAGCGGCGACCGTTTTATCTGTGCAGTAGACCGGAAGGTGATCGACCCTGAGGATGTGGTCCTGGCCAGGCACAAAAATGAAAGCAAGGAAAATTACTGGCAGGAATATACTTCTGAGCAAATGGAAGTGGCTTTAGAAATTGCCGCCTTGCTCGTGAAGCATTATGGGCTTAAAGATGTGATCGGCCATGAGGATATCGCTCCTGTCCGCAAGTCAGATCCGGGCCCTGCTTTTCCCATGAGCAGCTTTAGGGCAAAAGCAATGGGCAGGGCCAGTGATTCGCAGGATGAATACGAGACCAGTACTGTGCTCAACATCCGTTCAGGTCCGGGAACTAACTTCGGAACGCTTACTGATCCCTTGCCGAAAGGTACCAAGATCTTGGTGCTCAAAACAGAAGGCACATGGAGTTTTGTGGAAGTGAGTGATGTTGTTCATGGGATCATGGATCTTGAGGGCTGGGTATCAACCAAGTATTTAATTTAAAAAGATGGCTTATAAAATTCTTTCCCTTGACGGGGGTGGCTCCTGGGCAATGATACAGACCCGGGTACTGATGGATATTTACGGAGACATCAGCGGGCATGAGCTGCTGAGAAAATTTGACATGGCCATTGCCAATTCCGGCGGAAGCCTGGTACTGGCGGCTTTGTGCCAGGACATGAAACTGAGTGAGGTGACCAATGTTTTTATGGACAAGACGCTTCGCAAAAAGGTCTTCTCGGCACTCTCTTTCTGGGAAAAACTGAAGCTGAAGAACATTGCCAGCCTGACCAATATCCTCGGTCCCAAATACAGCACGGAAAGAAAGCTAAAGGGCCTGACTGAGGTTTTAAAAAGCAAGGACCACTTGTTTCAGAGCGGGCAGCTGTCCAAACCGGTCATTGAAACCCCGATGCATGAGCTGCCTGCGATCATTCAAAAGGAAAGTCTCCAACTGCTAGTTGTTGGTTTTGATTATTTTAAAGAAAGGGCCAGTTTTTTCAGGTCCAATACCAAGAGCAGGACTGATCAGTATAGTCCGTACTACGAGGTAACCCTGGCCCATGCCATTCACGCATCCAGCAACGCACCTGTCAATTATTTTGACGAGCCGGCCTTTGTAAACAGTAAACTCCTGAATGGCAACGATTCAAGAAATACGCTGTACTGGGATGGTGCGGTATCCGGGTTTAATAACCCTGTGCTTGCCGGTGTAGTTGAAGCCAGGACCAATGCAGACATTGCTCCTGAAGATTACTGTATCCTTTCTCTTGGTACAGCTACCGGAGGCAGGGCCAATATTGCTGATTATGCTTCTTCTTCTGACAGCAACCTCACCGATATTTATAACAGGAACAAGAAGAACAAGCTCGCATACACCAAAACCGGCTCTGATTTTTTCCAGGACATCAAGAAAATGTCTACCAGCATACTTGGGGACCCGCCCGATTCAGCCAGTTTCATTGCTTATTGCATCCTTGATCCGCAACTGAGCAACAATGCCAACCTGATCAGGATCAATCCCTGTATTAAACCGGAACTCAATTCGAGTAAGGTCTTCGAGGCGCCGGACGTGTATCGCGCCGAGCCGGACGGCCTGAATAAATTCCTTAAACTGATCGATATGGACATGGACGCTGTAGAGGACGACGAGGTAGCGCTGATCAGCCAGTTGTGTGATAAATTTATTGTCAACACCAGCGGGCCTTGCCTGCCCAATCAGTTGATCAGGGGAGACATTAAGTCGGTACATCTGGGCCAGGGGACCTATCTTGACGCCAAGCAACGCTGGCTGGCTTGTGCCAATATGTAATGAAACGTTTTTTTTCCATAAAAAAGAAGCAGGTTCCTGTACTCATTACACTGAGCGTCGTGATCTTGATGCTCAGCTACTATTTCTTTATTTATCTTCCTGCCAATGAACGCAACCTGAAGGCACAACGGTTCAGGGTGCTCGAAAATATTGATGTCAATATACAGGCTAAGATCAGCAACAGTACTGCCCTGCTGGAGAACTTGCTCAGGGGTTATCTGACCGGGCGCAGTGTTTATAAGAAAGCATTAGGCACCTATATCCGGAATTTTCCCCAAAAAGACTTTGAACTGCTGCCGATCACCTACCTGGGCAAGGACAGTGCTGCTCTAGCGAGGTTTAAAGAGGGCATGGGAACTGAAACTACGATCAGCATCGATTCGGGCAGCCAGAATTTTACTTTGCTGCTGACAAAAAAGATGAACGGCAAGCTCCCGAAAACTGACAGCTTGTTCCGCATTGGGATAAGAAGCTCATTGCAACGCTTTGCAGGCCCCCTGCTACCCGCGGAGATCTTTGATGAATACCTGATCTTCCAGGGTGAAAAGGTGGTATGGGAGAGTTTCCCTTCGGGCATCATTACTGTTGATCAGGACTCTATACTGGCTTCCGGACAGGGGATCAGCGGTGGCGGGATAAGAAGTATTTCTGCCAGAGGAAAAGATTATAAGTTGTTCCTGCAACCCATCAGGTTTGGAAACTCTGCCAGCCTGGTCGTAGCGGGACTGTTGTCGAGCGAGCGCTATGCCCAGGAGAAGAAACAACTCCAGATGAATATTGTGATGCTGCTGACCACGCTGGTCATTATTATTATCGTCGCTTTTCCCTGGCTTAAGCTGTACCAGACGGGCAATAAGGACATGCTTACCTTAAAAGACGGGATGGCTTCTGTTGTTGTGGCGATCCTGCTTTGTTCGCTGTTCTTTTTTGTGTTTTTCAAATACAACCTGAGACTGCGACCGGATCATACTGAAGACGCCAAAAAGAATCTCGCAGATGCCATCACCCGCGCTTTCACTGCCGAGATAGATAGTGCTTACCAGGCTCTATACCAATTGGATGCGCTGGCCAGACGCGATACCACCCTCCGGTCTGACATACGTCTTGTGCAGAGCTTGAAAGCGGAAAAGGGGAATTTCTACGAAGGCATCCGCGACTCTATTGCAACTGGTACAAAATATGCGATCGAACGTATTACCATCCCTGCTGATACTTATGAAGCCTTCTGGATGGCTGGGAACGGGAAGGAGCTGTTCAACTGGACAAGCAGATCTGAGAATGCGCCACACAATAATTTTGCAGCCAGGGCTTATTTTAACCGGATCGCCAGATCGGCTGTTTATCACTTGAACGGTGATCCGGAGCAGCCTTATTTTCTTGACCAGATCGTTTCATGGACCAGGGGCGGCTTCACTTCAGTGGTATCCAAACGGTCTGTATTGTCAACTGCAAAGGATTCGGTCGTAGCAGCAATGTCATTTAACCTTAAAGCCCTCCAAAATGCGGTCATCACGGCGGGTTACCAGTTTGCGGTCATCAACAGCAGCGGCGCTGTGATCTATCATATGGATCCTGCCAAAAATCTCAATGAGAACCTCATGGATGAATTCTCGGAGAAAAATCAGCTGATCAGTTGTCTCCAGGCTGGTACGACAGATGTCTTTATGACCAATTATGGAGGAAAGACCTATACGGTAAGAGTACAACCCATTGCAAACCTGCCCTATTTCATGGTCATTCTCAGTGACATTACTTATAAGGAAACGCGCGACATCGAGGTATATAGCTTTACCATTGCCATGATGCTTTGTTTCTTTACTTTCCTGAGCCTGCAGCTGATCCTTACCTTTTTGATCTCCGCCAAAAAAAACCTGTCTAAAAAGCAAAAATTTGATACCAGCTGGCTGGCCCCAAAGATCTCGTCTGCGACAGCATACAATCAGTCCGTACTCATCAATCTGTCGATCATCTTATTGCTTATTATCAGCTACCAGTTCTGTACCTTTTTACAATTTTTCTTTATCCTGCTTTTCGCGGTTTCTTTGAGCGGGCTTTTTCTCAACCTGATCTTTTTATTGCAATATAAGGCAGCGGGCAGTGAGAAATTCATTTACAAGAGAAATGCCTCTGCCACCCTGGCGGTAGTCTTGCTGCTTACTAATTTCCTCGCAATGCAAACTTTTTCCATAATGGATTACCTGGGCTGCATGCTGTTTCAACTGGCTGCCCTGGGCTTTGCTTACCTGATATTCAAAAACAGCCGCACCTGGTTTAACGTTCTGAAGCGTTTCAATCAGCGTTTTCTTTCGGCGAGATGGACTTTTACACGTAGCTTTACGCTTATGGTCCTGACCCGCCTGATCATTACAAGTGGCATTCCGATCCTGTTTTTTTACATTTCCATCTATAATTATGAGCAAAATCTCAATATCAGATACCGGCAGGTGCAATTTGCCGATCAGTTGCTGCAAAAGTTTCCCGGTCTGGACCGCAAAAAAATTGAAAGCCTTGGGCGGTTTGCTGATCCTAAAGCGGCTGTCTTTAAAGACAATGTATGGGTGGACAGCATTGCATACAGCAGCGTAATACCGGATACCTCAAAATATGGGCGCAGCGAGGAACTCACGCTCAGTTTCTTCCGTCTGTTCAGGATATACAAGAGCGATCATGCCATTGGTTCCGAGAATTTTTATTATACAAGATCGGATGACGGCAACACCGCTTTCAACCACCTGTTGCGGGAGGCTTCAAAAAACGCCGGAACGGTAACTTACCGGAAACTGCCGGGTACCAGCGGATACCTGAAGCTGTCTTCTGCCGCACTAAATTATAAGATTCCTCTGCTCTTCCTGTCTTTGAAGGGTTCCCTGTTCTGGCTATGCCTTTTCCTGGGCCTGTATATCCTCTACCTGTCCCTGCATAGTGTGATCAAAAAACTGTTCGCACAAAATCTGCCAAGCACGATCGGTTGGGAGATCATCGATCAGGAATTGCTGAACAATTGTACGCTCAATAATCTTTTGTTCATTATCGGACTTCCGGGATCCGGAAAACTGGAGTATGTGATGAAGGGCATTGAAAACAAGTCCATGAAGCTCAACAACAACGAACCGCTTGTATTTAACAGAAACAGCCCGTCTGAAAATAACGTGTTCGTTGCTGACCTTATTGTGCTGCCGGAAGAAAACAGCAGCGCGGAGGAAAAAGCACTATGGAAAACAGTGCAGGATGAGGTCCTGAACGATAAATACAAATTGCTGATCATCAACCATTTTGAATACAACCTAAAGGATCCGCTGACCAATAACGTCAAGCTGAACTTTCTGGAGAAACTGATGCTGGAAGCCAAAGCCAAGATCATGATCCTGTCTACTGTTCACCCCGTCACTTTCCTGGATTCTCTGAACCTGAGCGAGGACAGTGATCAGCTGCCCGATACCCATAAGCATGATCTTGAACGCTGGCATGTCCTGCTGGGGCATTTCCGTATCCTGATCCAGCCTTTGCAGGTAACGGACAGCATTGCCCGGGCCAACCAATGGGAGGAGCTCATCATTAACGAGACTTCTTACACACATTTCCTGAAAAAAATGCAGCAGCCGGTCATCAGCGCGGTCAGGGCGTCTGGTCATGATGCGGATTCGATCGACTGTGTTTCCCTTGCCTTTAAGCTCCATGCTACCTCCCATTATTTTTATATGTACATCTGGCAGTCGCTGACCAGGGAGGAAAAGTTCATTTTGTACGATCTTGCGGAAGAAGGCCTGGTCAATTCATTTGACGAATATAACCTGAGCATGCTGATCAGCAAGGGCGCGATCATACAGGACGACGGAAGGCTTAAATTGTTCAACAGGGGCTTCCAGGATTTTATCCTGACTGCCATCGGGACCTCTGAAGCAATGAAGATCCGGAACGAGATCAAGGATAACGGCAACTGGAGCGCCCTGAAAGGTCCGCTGCAGCTCATTATTATTGCGATTCTCGGTTTTCTGTTTGCCTCTCAGCAGGAAACCTATTCAAAAATACTCACCTATGCAGCGGCGCTGGGTGCCGGTATTCCAACGGTACTCAAGCTGTTCAGCTTCTTTGATAAAGGTGATGCTCAAAAGACCTGAGCCAGATCTAAGGATCAGATAGATTTTTCTTCCTTCAGGAATTCCTGGCGGATGCCTTCCATCAGGTCTTTTTGACTGATGTGTTTTTCATGCTTTGAATAGCATTTCAGCACAGCGAAATGAACTGCGTTTAAAATAGAGGCACCGCTCAGCTCGTATTTTGAAGCCAGTTCTGAGAGGTCGGCCGAAGGCTCCAGGCCAAGTTGTGACGGAAGAGATTTTTCCCAAAGGATCCTCCGTTCAGTACTGCCTGGCATCGGAAAGTGCACGACTGAATGGAACCTGCGGATAAAGGCTTCATCGAGGTTGTTCTTAAAATTGGAAGCCAGGATGAGCAGGCCGGAATAATCTTCCACACGCTGCAATAAATAGCTGACTTCCTGGTTGGCATATTTGTCA
>Ga0222419_100576_pt1 | contig 28558 bp, 33 predicted proteins | sample 1B20Ametagenome_FD_182474 | JGI IMG/M metagenome (GOLD analysis project Ga0222419, IMG submission 182474) | Enriched microbial communities from leaf-cutter ant dump, University of Wisconsin, Madison, United States - 1B20A (version 2) | ecosystem: Environmental > Terrestrial > Nest > Insects nest... | reverse complement strand
GACCTCCACCGCGCGCTCCGCCGACTATCGGAGGTTGAGACCAGCCATGACTGACGCCGACACAAGGGCACTGATCCGAGCTATGCGCGACATCGAAGCCGAGCACGCCCGCGAAGAGAAGCCGCCGACGTGGACAGATCGCGAAGTCGCCAATATCTACGGGAGCGCCGAAGTTGACCGACTCCTAGGCGATGGACCGAAGACCGATCCCGAGGTAACCCGTCTCCTGAAGATCGCCGCCGAGGAATCGCCGGACGATGACGCCGAGGTAACCCGTCTGGCGAAGATCGCCGCCGACGCGGCACCCAAGAACTAGAAACAGACTTCTGCGCGGGTCTTCCTTATTCTTCCGCGCAGATCATGGGAGCGTCAGGCTGCTCCCCATCTCCCGGTTCCCCTCTCTGGTCCTTTCGTCTAGGTCCGCCAGGGAGGGGAACCCCTTCGGCCACCGAGTGCAGGACCGTTGCGCAGCCGCGTTGACACACATGATAATGTCGGTTATCGTGTGTCTGTGGACACTCTTCAGATTCAGTCCGGATCGAACGCTGAGCGGCACTCCGCCCTCGCCGGGGCATGGCTCCTCTCCCTGTCGTCGGAGAACACCCGGAAGGCGTACCGGCGCGACCTCACAGGGTTGTTCTCCTTCTTCGACTCTCAGGCCTTCGACGCCCTCACAGCAGAGCGGCACCATATCGACGCATGGCGAAGCACCCTGACCGGCGCACCCTCTACCGTGGCGCGAAAGCTCGCCGCCGTCTCATCGTTCTACGCCTATGCCGCCGACGATGCCGGGGTGATCGCAGTGAACCCGGTGCGCCGCGTCACCCGTCCGAAGGTGGATACCGACCACAGCGCTACCCAAGGCCTGACGAAGGATCAGGCGCGCGCGCTGCTTGATACAGCGCGGGAAGACGGCACACGCTCCTACGCCCTGGCCTCTCTCCTCCTCTTCACGGGAATCCGTATCTCAGAGGCCTTGAGCGCCCGTCTGAGCGATCTTCAGCACGACAGCGGGCACCGGGTGCTCATCGTCACACGCAAGGGCGGAAAGCGCGCCAAGGTGGTACTCCCGGCACAAGTGGTTGACGCCCTCGCCGCCTACTTGGGAACCTCCACAGCCGAGGGAACCGAACTCGCGTCGGCGGATGCGGCGAGCGCAGACCCGTACCTGTTTACAACGAAGACCGGCAATCCGTGGCAGGCTTCAGAGGCCTTCAGGACAGTGCAGAGACTGGCCACGGCGGCAGGGATTCCCGGTCATGTCTCGCCGCACTCCCTGAGGCACACGCATGCGACCCTGGCGCTGGATGCCGGTATCGCTCTGCGCGATCTTCAGGACTCAATGGGGCACGCCGACCCGCGCACGACGCGCCGGTACGACCGGGCACGCGGGAAGCTTGAGCGCTCCTCCGCTCACACCGTGGCGCAGGTACTGGGATGAGCCGCGCCTCTACCTTCTTGACGGCTCGTGCATCGCGGGAAGCTCCGCGCCCTGAATCAGAAGTCTCGGATCTGGGAAGTCTGGCCGGTTCTTGCGCACGCATCCAGCGCAGACGCGCAGAATCAGCGGCCAATCCTCGTAAGGGGCAAACCGCTCGACCATCCCGCAAGCCTCATCCAGCGGAATGCCCAACGCGTGCAGTCCGGCTGCTTTCCATTCAAGCGAGCCGACAAAGGCAATGGCGGTGTCTGTTCCCTGAAGACACACAGCGCAGGAACCTGCGAAGCTCTGAAAGGCGCTCATGTCGCATCACGCTCCCCTGCCGTCAGCCAGGCCTCTACATCCTCAGGTCTGTACCTCACCCGTCCTCCTGCATGGATATAGCGCGGCCCGGTGCCCCGGTATCTCATCTGTGCGAGAGCGGCGACAGAGCGCCCAAGCAACACGGCGAGCGCCACGGGCGTCATAAGTTGTGCATCGTGATTTGTTGTCATGGGTCATGGGTACGGCTGACTACGAGAGTTTTCAAACAATCACGCAAGTTTTTTCCAGATCACGAGAGGCGTACCCATAGACCATGAGTAAGACATGGATTGCAGATCGCTGGAAGGGCGAGAAGACCGGCCCCGGCCTCCGGTGGCGCGTGGTCTGGATCGACCCTGATACCAAGAAGGAGAAGAGCAAGAGCTTCAGGAAGAAGCCTGACGCCGACGCCTTCCGCACCAAGCAAGAGGACGCGCTGAGGGGCGACACCTACGTGTCCGCCGAGATTGCCGCCCTCACGGTCAAGGACGCCGCTGAGGCGTGGATGTCTGGCAAGAAGAAGCCGAAGGCGGCGAGCATTGCACGGTACCGCGCGGCGCTGGATGACCACGTGTTCCCGAAGTGGGGCGGAACCCTCCTGAGCGCCGTGAAACGGCAGGACATTGACCAATGGCTGACAGACCTCCTGAACGGCTCAGCGCCCCGTAGAGAGGGCATGAGGGCACACAAAGGCGGCATGTCCCCCGCGACCGTCCGCGCCGCATTCATGCCGCTGAACGCCGCTCTGCGCTACGCCGTGCAAGAGGGATGGATTCGGCGAAACCCGGCATCCGGCGCGGAACTTCCCGAGCTTGACGCCGACCCCGTTATCTACCTCACCCATGCCGAGCTTGACGCCCTCCAAGAGGCCGCACGCGAGCACGCTACGCACTCGGATGCGGTCATGGTGGGAGTGATGGGTAACAGCGGTCTGCGCCCCGGTGAGGCAGTCGCGCTCACCATTCAGGACGTAGACCTGAACCGGCGTCGAATCTCTGTCAGCCGCACGGTAACCATCGACGGCAACGGCAAGCCGACCTTGGGCACGACGACGAAGACGAAGGCGGGCAATCGTGAGGTTCCTATCCCGCCTCACCTTCTCCCAGACCTGAAGACGCTCATGAAAGATCGACCGCCGACCTCTCCCCTGTTCCGCACGGCATCCGGCGCGGCGCTGAACATGTCGAACTGGCGGAACCGCACTTGGAAGACGATCACGACGGCGGCAGGTTCTCCGGCCGGACTCACACCCAAGGGGCTCCGGCACACAGCGGCATCCCTGGCGATTGACTCCGGCGCGGACGTGCTCATGGTGCAGAAGATGCTTGGGCACGCCGACGCCAAGGAGACGCTGAACACCTACGCGAAGTTGTTCCCTGACCGGCTGGACGACGTGACCGCCAAGATGTCGAAGGCCAGGGCGAAGGCGCTCAAGAAGGCCAAAAAGAAGGCCGATCCTGAATCGTCCTGACTGGACTACCTGTCAGATCGCATCCTGACTAAATCCTGAACCGCGATCCCAGCACGGAAGCAAAAAACCCCTGAATCTGGCGAGAGATCAGGGGTTTTCCGTGCACCCCCAGGGACTTGAACCCTGAACCCACTGATTAAGAGTCAGTTGCTCTGCCGATTGAGCTAGAGGTGCGTGGCCCGGGATGTTTCCCCGGCCGAGGAATTACATTACCAGCGGATGCCGTGCACGCGAAATCGAGCCGTGCGCCGTCCCTTCCCGCGCGTGTCGCACCGTGTCGGCGCCGAGGAGCCCTCTCAGGAGGGCCGACTATCCTGGATCCGTGACCGCCTCCCCCCGCGCCGACGATCTCGCCACCGACCTCGCTCTCGCCCTCCGGCTCGCCGACGCTGCCGACGCGCAGTCCCTGGCGCGCTTCGACAGCGCCGATCTGCGCATCTCGACGAAGGCCGACAACTCGCACGTCACCGACGCCGATCTCGCGACCGAGCGGGCGATCCGCGGACTCATCGAGATCGAGCGGCCGGAAGACGGCATCTTCGGCGAGGAGTTCGGGGCCCAGGGCGATTCCCGGCGGCAGTGGATCATCGACCCCATCGACGGCACGGCGAACTTCCTCCGCGGCATCCCGCTGTGGGGAACCATGATCGCCCTCGCCGTCGACGGCGTCCCCCAGGTCGGCGTCGTCAGCATGCCCGCGCTCGGCCGACGCTGGTGGGCGTCGACGGGTGCCGGAGCGTGGACGGCGACGTATGCCGGACCCCGCCGGCTGAGCGTCTCCGCGGTGTCGTCGCTCGACGATGCGAGCGTGAGCTTCCAGAGCATCTCGCAGTGGTCGCAGGCCGGTCGCCTCGACCGGCTCCTGACGCTCGCCGGCAGCGTATGGCGCGACCGCGCCTACGGCGACGTGTTCTCGTACATGATGCTCGCCGAGGGCCGGCTCGAGCTCGTCGCGGAGTTCGACGTCAAGGAGTACGACATCGCCGCGGCCGTGCCGATCGTGCGGGAGGCGGGAGGACGGATGACGTCGTTCGACGGCGTTGAGACGATCTCCGACCGGTCGACACTCGCAAGCAACGGCATCCTCCACGATGCCTTCCTCGCCCTCCTGCACGACTGACCAGCACCAAGGCTCGCGATGAACCTCCGTCTCCCCGCCGCGCTCGGCGGCATCCTGCTCGCCGCAGCGCTGACCGCGTGCTCCGGCGCCCCGGCGTCGCCGCCGCGACCCACGAACACGGCGGCGGAGCCCGACGCGGAGGCCACCGTCGAGCCTGTCCAGACCGAGGCGCCCAATGGCTCCGCCGAGGAGCTGGCCTGCGACACGATCGTCACGGAGGGCACGGTCGAGGCCCTGACCGACATCGGATGGACCCCGCAGCGCAAGGACTTCGTCATCGGCGACATCGCCCTGCCCGACGGCATGCTCTGCTTCTGGGCCGACTACAGCGTCGCCACCGACCACGGGCAGCTCTACGGCTGGGCCGCGATCTCCGCCGAGGACGCGGCGACCGCCCAGGCGTCGCTGCTGGAGAGCGGCTGGATCCGTGAGAACGGCGCCGAGGGCAGCTACTTCACCGAAGACCCCCAGTTCTCACTGGGTACGGACTCGGACGGCTACGGGATGACCTATCTCTTCGGCGACGGATGGGTGAAGCTGTCCGACACCAAGCAGGGGCTCATCCTCATCGACTGGGCGGGCTGAGCAGGAGCCGCGGCGCCGACGAGGCTCCTTGCTATGCTGACCAGCACGATGCACGCTGGGAGGGAGCCTGCATGTCGATTCCGCCGACGCCGGAGCAGCACGCGCAGAGCGTCCCGCCGCCTCTCGCCGCCCCTCCCCCTGATCCCGCGTCGTCCGGGTGGGGCCTGCGGCATCCGCTCGTCATCGCGCTGATCGTCGGATGCGTCGTGATGCTGACCGCGACGCTGGTCCTCGCATCGACGGCGCTCTCGCTGCTGCGTCCGGCGTCTTCCGCGGCCGTTCCGACTCCGACGCCGACACCGACCGGGGACGCGGATCCCGGCGCCCAGAACGCTCGCGGCATCGACATCACCACGCACTCCGACCTCGAGTTCGGCCAGTACGCGCTGAGCGACACCCTCGAGGGGATCTACACCTATCTGATCGCCCCGGTCTCCTGGAGCGACCAGACATCGGGCATCGACGTCTCATTCGACATCACGGCGTTCGACGCCGAGGGCCGTATCCTCGATCGGCGCCCCGCGTCCACCTACCTGCTCCCCGGCCACGAGGGACTGTTCGTCGGCCTCTTCACCGTGCAGCTGTCGGATGTCGCGCGCATCTCGGTGGAGCAGACGCGTGCGAAGGTCGATGCCCCGCTCATGACCGGCACCATCACGATGACCCGTTCGGAGACTCTCGCGAAGAGCGAGGACGGCATCCGCACGGTGTACGTCGCCGGCGCGTTCCTGTCCACCCTCAGCAAGGCCCCGACCTACCCGGACGTGTACTTCGCCGCCTTCGCCGACGGGGAGCTCTACGCCTTCTGCGTGGCGTACCCGGACATCCCCGCAGGTGGGGAGTTCGCCGACTCCTGCGCTCTGACAGCCGTGACGCGGGAGGATCGCGTGCGGGACGATCTGCTACCGGACGGTGCGGAGTTCCGCGCCTACCTCGAGCTCGATCCACTGGCGGAGAGATGATGACAGGACCCGGCGACCAGAGGAGGGGCCTGCTCATCGGGCTCTCCATCGCGTTCAGCGTGCTGACGCTCACGACCATCGGCCTCGGCGCGGCCACGATCGCCCTGCTGAGCTTCTCCGGCTCCGCGACCGCCGCACCGGCCACGCCGTCGCCCACGCCCTCCTTCCCTCCCGGCTACGCGGCTACGACGATCGACGGATACGAGATCTCGGCCGTCACCGATCTGACCGTCGACGCCTTCGCGCTCACGGTGTCCGCATACGACGGAGACGTCAGCCTCAACGCGCTCATGACGAACGAGGACGAGACGCGAGGCGCTCAGGTCTTCTTCGACATCACCGCGTACCGGGAGGACGGCAGCATCATCGAGCGCGGTCTGGACATCGTCTACGCGCCGCCCGGAGAGACCTCGATCATGCGCAGCTCGCTGCCCGACCTCGACGAGGCCGTGGCGATCACCGTCGAGCAGACCGCCATCGACTGGCTCGCTCCGGACGTCACCGGCGGCGCGACCGTCGACACGGTGACCGCCACGGGCCTGGGAGACCTGCTCGAGTACACCCTGACGTCGACCATCAGCGTGCCGACCGAGTACGTCGACCTGTTCCTGGTGGGTTCCCTGGACGACGAGATCGTCGGGGTCTGCACGGGCTTCGAGGACATCCCCGCGAGCGGAGTCTCCTTCGAGGGCCACTGCGACTGGGAGAACGCGGCGATCGCCGACCCGATCGACGTGGAGGACGAACTGCCCGACGACGTGGAGTTCCGCGTCTACGTGCGCCTCGACGCGCCGGACGAGTAGGCTCCCCGCCCCCTGCCGACCCCGGAAGACGGATGCGTCGGGCCACCCGACACGACCGCTGCCGAGGGCGGGTCGCGAAGACCGTCGAAGTAATTAGGGTAGCCTTACCTCATATGAACGCAACATCTCTCGGCCTCCGGGCGCCGGGCTCACTGCGGCAGGGGGCGGGCCGCGCTCATGCGAAGACGGTACTGCTCGGCGAGCACGCAGTGGTGCACGGCTCCCCTGCCATCGCGTTGCCCATGCCCGAGCTGGACGTAGAGGTCGACTGCCGAGAGACCACGGGTCCCGGGACGATCGACAGCGCGTTGTTCACCGGTTCGTGGGATGCCGCGCCCGAGCGGCTACGCCCCATATCGACCGCCGCGCTCGCTGTGCTCCGCCGCCACGGCCTGGAAGACGTCCGCCTGGACCTGCGGATCCGCTCCCGAATCCCCGCCGAGCGCGGGCTGGGCTCCAGCGCCGCGGTGGCTGCTGCGACGGTGGAGGCGGTCCTGCGCATGCTGGACCAGCACGCGACGGGCGCCACGGCTCGGCACGAGCTGATCCAGGAGGCCGAGCGCGTCGCCCACGGCACGCCCAGCGGGCTCGACGCCCACGCGGTCGTCTCGACGAGGCCCGTCTGGTTCCAGGGCGGACGGATCGAGCCCCTCGAGGCGGGGCGACGGCTGTCCTTCGTCGTCGCCGACTCCGGGAGCCCCGGAGCGACGCAGCCGGCCGTGTCCGCCGTGCACGCCCAGCGCCGCCAGGATCGGCTGCGCGTCGACCGCATCATCGATTCGATCGCCGAGTCCGTGCACGGAGCCCGCGACGACATCGCGACCGGAGATGCGCCGGCGCTCGGCGCCCGCATGGATGCGGTCCACATGCTCCTCCAGCAGCTCCGGCTGAGCACCGTGCGCCTCGATCACCTCGTCGAGGCCGCGCGGGATGCCGGCGCCCGCGGCGCGAAGCTCACGGGCGGAGGTCGCGGCGGCTGCATCATCGCTCTCGCGCAGGATGCCGACGCGGCCGCCGGACTCGCGGACGCATTGCGGCGACGCGGCGCCACCGCCGCCTGGCCGCTGACGGTGGAGGCGACGTCATGAGCACGGCGACCGCGATCGCGCACCCGAACATCGCGCTGGTCAAGTACTGGGGAAAGCGCGACAGCGCTCTGAACCTCCCCGCGACGGGCAGCCTGTCGATGACCCTCGATGCGTTCCCGACCCGGACGACGGTGACGGTCGATGCCGGACTGGACCGCGACGAGTTCACCCTCGACGGACAGCTGGTCGAGGGAGAGGCGGCCGACCGGGTCACCCGGTTCCTCGACCTCGTACGGGAACGGTCGGGCAGCGCCGCGCGCGCCCGCGTCCGCTCCGTCAACACCGTCCCGTCCTCCGCAGGGCTCGCATCGTCGGCGGCGGGCTTCGCCGCCCTCGCCGGCGCCTCCGCCGCCGCCTACGGCCTCGAGCTCGATCAGCGATCGCTGTCGCGGCTGGCGCGGCGCGGCTCGGGATCCGCCGCTCGATCGGTGATTCCGGGTTTCGCGCTCTGGCACGCGGGCGCCACGGATGAGGAGTCCTTCGCGGAGCCGCTCGACGCGCCGGATCTCGCGATGGTCGTCGTGACCGTCGACCGCACCGAGAAGCCCGTGCCCAGCCGTGACGCGATGCGCCGCACGGCGCTGACGTCCCCCTTCTATCCGGCGTGGATCACGTCGACCGAGGCGAGCCTCCGCGCTGCCGTCGACGCCTGCCGGGACGGCGACGTCGAACGGCTGGGCCGTATCGCCGAGACGAACGCGCTGCGCATGCACGCCGCCATCCAGGCCTGCGATCCGCCCATCCGCTACCTGACGCCGGCGAGCCTCCGCGTGCTCGACGGCGTCGAGGGCCTGCGCCGTGACGGGGTGGACGCCTACGCCACGGCGGATGCGGGCCCCAACGTCGTCGTCCTCTGCCGCCCCGGCGACGCCGACGTCGTCCGCGATCGGCTCACCGGGCTGGGCGAGCTGATCATCACCCGGCCTGGCCCGGGCCTGCGATTCCTCCCCCTCGACGACGACCAGGGAGACGCCCGGAGAGGCGCTCGGACGGCGGTGGGCCGGCAGTGAAGAACGTCATCACGGCCCGCGCACCGGGCAAGCTGTTCGTCGCCGGGGAGTACGCGGTCGTCACTCCGGGAGAGCCCGCCGTGCTGGTCGCCATCGACCGGTATCTGACGGTCCGGCTGACCGAGAGCACCGGTGCGGGGAGCATCCACTCCCCCGAGTACGGTCAGGTGCCCCTGACGTGGACCCGCAGCGGCGACGGGGTCACGATCGACCGCGAGCACCACCCCTACGACTTCGTGCTGTCGACGATCCAGGTGGCGGAGCGACTGCGCAGCGAGCTCCGGCTTCCGCCGCGCTTCTTCGACCTGCGCATCGACAGCGGACTGGACGACATCTCGGGACGCAAGTTCGGACTCGGATCCTCCGCCGCGGTGACCGTGGCGACCGCGCGGGCCATCGACGAGTTCTACGGCTTCGGGCTCACCCGCATGGAGCTGTTCAAGCTGGCCCTGCTCGCCACGATCCAGGTGGCGGCGAGCGGCTCCGGAGGCGACGTCGCCGCCAGCACCTTCGGCGGCTGGATCGGGTATCGCTCCCCCGACCGCGACCGGCTCCGGGCGCATGCGGCGACCAGCGGCATCATCGACTCGATCCGCTCGAAGGAGGCGTGGGAGGGCCTGGAGGTCGTGCGGCTCCCCCCTCCAGAGGGACTGCGGCTGCTCGTCGGCTGGACGGGCTCTCCCGCCTCCACCGAGCGCCTCGTCGACGAGATCAGCCGGCACGCGGATGCCGGCGACGTCGACCTGCCCGCGTTCCTGCTCGACTCGCGCGCCTGCGTCTCCGAGCTGTGGACCGCGCTCGCCGATGGAGACGACGCCGGCACGATGGCGGCGCTGCGACGCGCCCGCCGCCTGCTGCGCGGTCTGGGCCGTCGCGCGGGCGTCGCCATCGAGACCGAGCGGCTCTCGGCTCTGTGCGAGTGCGCCGAGAGCGTGGGCGCCGCCGGCAAGCCGTCCGGAGCCGGCGGCGGCGACTGCGGCATCGTGCTGGCGCCCCGCGACGCCGACATCCCCGGGTTGCTCCGAGCGTGGGAGGCGCACGACATCCGGCACCTCACGGTCTCCCCGCACCCCTCGGAAGGGCTCCTCGATGTCGGCTGAACGCAAGGACGATCACGTCCGCCTCGTCGCCGAGCAGCACTCCGGCGCGCCTCGGCGCAACGGGTTCGACGATGTCTCCTTCGTCCATCACGCCCTCGCCGCGATCGACGAGCAGCGCGTCGACCTGGGCGTGGACGTCGCCGGGACACGGTGGGCGTCGCCGATCTACATCAACGCGATGACCGGAGGCAGCGTCGCGACGGGACGCATCAACCGGGCCCTCGCGATCGCCGCCCGCGAGACCGACACGCCGATCGCCTCCGGCTCGGTGAGCGCAGCCCTGTCCGATCCCGCCGTCGCGAGCACCTTCGCCGTCATCCGCGAAGAGAACCCCGACGGCTTCGTCATGGCGAACATCGGCGTCGAGCGCTCTCCCGACGACGCCCGTCGCGCCGTCGACCTGCTGCAGGCCGACGCCCTGCAGATCCACCTCAACGCCGTGCAGGAGACGGTGATGCCCGAGGGACGTCGCGCGTTCGACCGATGGGAGAGCTCTCTCGCGGCTCTGCTCGACGCCGTCGACGTCCCCGTCATCGTCAAGGAGGTCGGGTTCGGCCTCAGCGCACGCACCCTCTCGGATCTCGGCGCGCTCGGGGTCGGGTACGCCGACGTCTCAGGGTCCGGGGGCACGGACTTCGCGCGCGTCGAGAACGCACGGCGCTCCGTCGGCGATCTCGCCTTCCTCACCGGGTGGGGGCAGTCGACCGTCGAGTGCCTGCTCGACGTGCCGGAGGACGCCCCGGTCGTGCTCGCCTCGGGCGGGGTGCGCAGCCCTCTCGACGTCGTCCGCGCCCTGGCGCTCGGCGCCAGGGCCGTGGGCGTGTCGGGGCCGTTCCTCAAGACCGTGCTCGATGCAGGATCCGAGGGGCTGGCCAGCCGCATCCGGGAGTGGACCGACCAGACGAGCGCCCTCCTGGCACTGCTCGGCGCCGATTCACCGCCGGCGCTCCTCGCGACGGATCTCATCGTCCGCGGTGCGACGGCCGAGTACTGCCGGGCTCGCGGGATCGACGTCACCGCACTGTCGCGACGCTCGACGGCGTCGCTCGACCACTCCGCAGAGAGGACTCCCGATGACCACTGACATCACGCCGATCCCCACCCGCTGGGTCGGCCCGATCCGGCTGACCGGTGACGTCGAGTGCGAGCAGGAGGTGCCGCTGGCCACCTACGAGACGCCCCTGTGGCCGTCGGTCGGGCGCGGCGCGCGGCTGTCCCGGCTGGTTCCCGACGGCATCCGCATCACGGTCCTGGACGAGCGGATGACACGGTCTTCGCTCTTCGTCGCCGAGGGAGCGGCCGAGGCGGCGCGGGCGGCGCGGTCGATCGTGGGCCGCGCGGAAGAGCTGGCGGATGCCGTGGCCGCGCAGAGCCGCCACGCGCGGCTCATCGACCTCGACACGGAGATCGTCGGGAACCTGCTGTTCGTGCGCTTCGCGCTCACGACCGGGGACGCCTCCGGCCACAACATGGTCACCCTGGCCGCCGAGACCCTCATGGATCGCATCCTGACGTGGCACCCCGAGCTGCGATACGGCTCCGTCTCGGGGAACTACTGCTCCGACAAGAAGGCGACCGCCGTGAACGGCATCCTCGGCCGCGGACGCAGCGTCATCGCCGAGATCCTGCTGCCGGCCCCGCTGGTCACGGAACAGCTGAGATCCACCGCCCGACGGATCGTCGATCTCAACGTGCGCAAGAACCTCGTGGGCTCCACGATCGCCGGCGCCCTCCGTTCGGCGAATGCGCACTACGCCAACATGCTGCTCGCCTTCTACCTGGCCACAGGCCAGGACGCCGCCAACATCGTCGAGGGATCCCAGGGCATGACCCACGCCGAGGTGCGAGACGACGAGGCGCTGTACTTCTCCTGCACGCTCCCGAACATCATCGTGGGCACCGTCGGGAACGGCAAGGACATCCCGGCCGTCGCCGCCGCACTGGAACGGCTGGGCTGCCTGGACCCGGCGACGCCGGGCACCGGGTCTCGGCGGCTCGCGGGACTGATCGCCGCCGCCGTGCTCTGCGGCGAGCTGTCCCTGATGGCCGCACAGACGAACCGCGGAGAGCTCATGGCCTCCCACCTGCTCCTCGAGCGCCGGGCGGGGGCTAACGCATGACCCGCCCCATCGGCATCCACGATCTCGCCGTGGCCACGACCGGCTACGTGCTGGCCCTCGACGACATCGCAGCGGCGGCGGGCGTCGATCCCGCGAAGTACCGGATCGGTCTGGGACAGGAGCAGATGAGCGTGCCGGGCCCGGATGAGGACATCGTCACCCTGGCCTGCGCCGCCGCCGCGCAGATCATCGGACGTCACGGCGCCGACCGCATCCGCACGCTGTTCCTCGCCACGGAATCGGGGGTCGACCAGTCGAAGTCGGCCGGGGTGTTCGTGCACCGGCTGCTCGGGCTTCCTGACGCGTGCAGGGTGGTCGAGCTCAAGCAGGCCTGCTATTCGGCGACCGCCGCGCTGCAGGCAGCGGCGGACATGGTCGCCCGGCGCCCCGACGAGCAGGTGCTCGTCATCGCGAGCGACATCGCCCGGTACGACATCGGCTCTCCGGCCGAGGCGACGCAGGGAGCGGGTGCGGTCGCGATCCTCGTGGCCGCGGATCCGTCCATCGCGCGGCTCGAGGACCGCGTCGGGGTGTTCACCTCCGATGTGGACGACTTCTGGCGGCCCAACGACCGCCTGACCGCCCTCGTCGACGGCAAGGCGTCGGTGAGCGCCTACCTGGACGGCATGACCAGGGCATGGGACGACTACCGCGCGCGCGGCGGGGTGCCGGTGACGCAGATCGACCGGTTCTGCCATCACCAGCCGTTCACCAAGATGGCGGAGAAGGCGCACCGGCGGCTGAGCGAGCACACCGGCGTCGCCCTCGACCCGACGCTCATCACGGGCTCCGCCGCCTACAACCGGCGCATCGGCAACTCCTACACGGCATCGCTGTACTTCGCGCTGGCGTCGCTGCTCGACCACGACGACGAGCTTGCGGGGCGCCGCATCGGCATGTTCAGCTACGGCTCCGGCAGCGTGAGCGAGTTCTTCACCCTCGTCGTCTCGGACGGCTACCGCGCCCGGACCCGCGGAGAGTCGACGCGGGGCATGCTCGCGGCCCGCCGCCCCGTGGATCCGCCGCGCTACCGGGCCCTGCGGGCCGCAGGCGCCTCCGTGCGCAGCGACCTGGACGTCTCGATCGCCCCCGAATCACCGGGCTCCTTCCACTTCATCGGCATCACCGCCGGCGCGCGGCAGTACACGAGGCGCTGACCACACCCGCACAGATCGTTCCCGTTTCCCGGAGCCGGCAGGCGCTCGACCCGTCCGAACCGCCGTCTCCCCTGCCGTCGCGCCCTGCGCGCCGCACGGTGCTGTCGTGCGCGCTGGCGCCGGGCGATGCAAGCGCGCCCGAGATTTATCTTGACATCGAGATAAATGAGGAGTCTCATGGACTTAGGCAAGCCTTACCTAAGCGATCGCGTTCTCTTATCGGAAAGGACGCTCACCCATGAGCACGGAAGTCTCACATCTGGCCGCATTCGTCGCCGCCGCCTCCTTCGAAGACCTCAGCGCCGAGGCGCTGGCTCAGCTGAAGATCCGCGTGCTGGACACGCTCGGCGTCGCGGTCGGCGCCCTCGATGCCGAGCCCATCGTGGCGATCGAGGGGCTGATCGACGACCTCGGCGGCACCCCGGCATCCACCCTGATCGGCGGCGGCAAGACCTCCCCCGACCGCGCCGCGTTCTACAACAGCGCCCTGAGCCGGTACCTCGACTTCATGGACTCCTACCTCGCCAAAGGCGAGACGAACCATCCCTCCGACAATCTCGGGGCGGTCCTGGCGTCTTCCGAATCGGTCGGCGGGACCGGCCGCGAGCTGCTGACGGCGTTCGCCGTCGCCTACCAGGTGCATGCGCGCCTGTCGGACGTCGCCCCGGCGCGCGCCCGCGGTTTCGATCACACGACGCAGGGCGCCTACGCCGCCGCGGCGGCCTCCGCCAAGGCGCTGCGCCTGCCGGAGGAGCAGATCGCCAACGCGATCGCGATCTCCGGCACCGCCAACAACGCCCTGCGCGTGACCCGCACCGGCAATCTCTCGCACTGGAAGGGCCTCGCATACCCGCAGGTCTCGAAGGAGGGGACCTTCGCGGCGCTCCTGGCATCCCGAGGGATCACCGGCCCGGAAGAGGTCTTCGAGGGCAACAAGGGCTTCAAGGACTCGATCGCCGGCCCGTTCGAGATCGACTGGTCGAAGGAGGACCTCGAGCGCGTGCGCCGCTCGATCATCAAGAAGCACAACGCCGAGATCCACTCCCAGTCGGCGCTGGACGCCGCGCAGGACATCCGCTCCCGGGCGGGATTCGATCCCGCGAGGATCCAGAGCGTCCAGTTGCGCACCTTCGACGTCGCGTACTCGATCATCGGCGGCGGCGAGGAGGGCGACAAGCGCACCGTGCGCACGAAGGAGGAGGCCGACCACTCGCTGCCGTGGATGCTCGCCGTCGTGCTGCTGGACGGAGAGCTGAACCCGGCGCAGTACGCCGCCGAGCGCATCGTCGCCGGTGACGTCCAGTCGCTCATGTCGAAGGTGCGCATCTTCCCCGACGAGGCGTTCTCCGCCCGATTCCCCGACGAGATGCCCGCCGACCTGGAGGTCACGCTCACCGACGGCACGGTGCTGCGCTCCGAGCAGAGCTCGTACGAGGGGTTCCACGACCACCCGCTGAGCTGGGACGGCGCCCGCCGCAAGTTCGACGCGCTGACGACGCCGTTCACCACCCCGGAGCTGCGCGAGGAGATCGCGACGATCGTCGCGGATCTCGAGAACCGCTCGGTCGCCGAGCTCACCGCCGCCCTCGCCCGGGTCAGCCGCACTCGCGCCTGACCCCGCGCACGAACCGTCACACCCCGAGAAAAGGAGTCAGATCATGAGCAACGCCATCCCCTTCGACGTCGCGTTCAACTTCGTCCCCCGCGCGCATCGCCCGGCCAAGCCCCGCACCTTCGGCATCACCGAGATCCGCGCGCCCTACTACGCGACCTTCGGCACCCGTCATCTGCAGGACGTCTTCGACGTCGCCGGCGACTGGGTCGACGGCATCAAGTGGGCCGGCGGCTCCTTCGCCCTCGTCCCACCCGAGCAGGTGCGCGCGTTCAGCGACATCGCGCACGAGCACGACGCCTATGTCTCCTCAGGAGGCTGGATCGAGACCGTGCTGCGCTACGGTCCGGATGCCGTCGACCACTACCTCAAGGAGGCCAAGGAGGCCGGCTTCGACGTCATCGAGATCTCGACCGGCTTCATCATGCTGCCCACCTCCGGCCTGCTGCGCCTCGTCGAGAAGGTCGTGAAGGCGGGGCTGAAGGCCAAGCCCGAGCTCGGCATACAGATCGGCTCGGGCGGCGACTCCGGCGAGGCGGAGCTCGCCGCCGAGACCAAGAAGGACGTCGGCGACCTCATCGACCGCGCCAAGCAGGCGCTGGATGCCGGCGCCGAGATCATCATGATCGAGTCCGAGGGCATCACCGAGAACGTCGCCGAGTGGAACACGGGCGCGGCGGCATCCATCATCAACGGCGTCGGCCTGGAGAACGTCATGTTCGAGGCCGCCGACGGCCCGGTGTTCGAGTGGTACGTCAAGAACTACGGCAACGAGGTCAACCTGTTCGTCGACCACTCCCAGATCCTGCAGCTCGAGGGTCTGCGCCAGAACATCTGGGGCAACAAGTCCACCTGGGGCCGGGTCGTCAACCCCGCCTGATGCGACCGTTCGTGGGCGGCCCGACCGGGTCGCCCACGGCACGCTTGCCCCCTTTCCCTCCGCGCCTCTGAGGAGACACCATGACCCGCGCATCCGCATCCGCATCCGCCGTCTCCTGGAACGGCGGGCTGCAGACCGAAGCCGTCGACCTCCTCCGCTCCGGCGGCAGCATCGTCGTCAGCCCCACCAAGGTCGGCTACATCATCCTGACGACCGACGCCGCGGGCCTGCGGCGCAAGTTCGAGGTCAAGAGCCGACCGCTCAGCAAACCCGGCGTGGTGCTGTGCGGATCGCTCGACCAGCTCGTCGCCCTCGCAGAGGTGGACGACGAGGTCGTCGACTTCTATCGCACCCACTGGCGGCAGGACGTGCTGCTCGGCTGCATCCTGCCCTGGACCGCCGCCGGCCGGGAGCACATCCCCGCCGGCGCCGAGGACTACGTCATGGACGGCCGAGGGACGAGCTGCTTCGTCGTGCGCTTCGGCACACCGGGCGAGCTCATCGCCCGCGAGCTGTGGGACCACGACCACACGCTGCTGTTCGCGAGCTCCGCCAACCCCTCGGGACAGGGCAACCGCGGCCGCGTCGACGGGATCGGCGAACGCATCGCCGAGGGCGCAGACCTCGTGATCGAGGCCGACGACTACGTGCGGTCGATCCAGCCCGACACCGGCAGCAGGTACGAGCAGGGCGTCATGGTGTCCTTCGTGGATGCCGACGGCGAACTCGTTCCGCAGCAGCGCGGTGCCCGCGGCATCCACCCGGCGCCGGCCGTGATCCGCGGCGGACTCGATCAGGACCGCATCGTCGCGAACCTCGCGGCGCAGTTCCCGACGTGGGACTACCGCCATGGGCAGTACTACTGAGCTCCGCAGGCCACGACGCCGCCACAGCGCCCGCAAAAGAAGAAGACCGCCCCGAGGGGCGGTCTTCTTCTTCGTGCATGTGCGACAGCGACCTGGTGGAGCTGGAGGGAATCGAAACCTCTGAGGGACCCGCGTCATCTCGCGGCCCTCCCCCGCCTTGGCCAGTCATAGAGCGGCAGATGAGTACCGATTCCTCACCGATGAGTCTCGATGGAATGCCCACACTTTGTGGGCAAGCCGTGGGCATTCCGTGGGCACGGGACGGCAGTGCACTGTCAGGGCCCCCCGGGGTCGCGATTTCGATAAGGCGCGCTCTGAGGTGACGCTCACCGTCAGAGTGTCCGTGTGCGAGCGATGTCCATTCTGTAGTACAGAATTGGCGGCATGTGGAACTTGATCTTCGCCGCCCCGGCGTCACCTCAACCCGAGTGGACCTGGGAGGCGACAGCAACGATCATCCAGGCGGTGGCGACCATCGTGGCTCTGGCGGGTGTTGGTGTGACCTTCTACTACTCGCTCCGAGCTGAGCGGAGGGAACATGCCAGGACACAGGAGGAGGCGAAGCGCGCACGCGAGGAAGCCGAACGCTCCGAGGCCAGCGCTCAACGTGCTGAGCGTGCGGCGGCGCTGAGCATCGATACGTTGGCGCGGATCGCTGAAGCGGTGGAGGGACTCGCAAGCAAGAGCTTCAATGCATCCGCAATTCCGGAGCCGGAGCCGGAGCGGGTGCGCTGGTCGCTGGAGCACTTCAACGGCGATATGTACATGTTGAGGAACGTTGGCACCGCAACGGCATTCAAGGTGGCGTTGAGTGCTGATCCAACTCTCATGGTGCCACGGGGTTTCCCTGAAACGCAGAACTTGCGGCCGGACGACAGCCTGACATTCATGGCCTTGACCACGATGGGGACCCGGGATCGAACGATCCAGGTTGAGTGGTCCGTCAGCGATAAGCCCGACGCGGAGACTGATGTCTGGCGGTACCCGCTTCCGCCACGACCTCCGAGGAAGAAGTGACGGATGGATGCTGACTCAGGTGTGGTTATCGCAACGAGCGCTATCACGGCCACCTCGACTCTTCTGGCTGTCGGCGCGACAGGTCTGATCGGCTTCCTTTCGGAGCGCGCCCGTAGTCGTCGGGAATCAAATCGCGAAGACGCCCGTGTGCACCTGACTGAAGTGTCGCGCCAACGAGAGATCGCGGAAGGCATCGCTGACCACTTCCTAAAGACGCTCCCGGCGCTCCGTCGTGCAGACCCGAACTACTATGCCTACTTCGATGAACTCTTCTATGAGGGCTGGTATACGAAGGACGAACCAGAGTTCCGTCGAGAGATCGGACGGCTCACGGAAGACAATGCACGAGAGCAACTGTTGCTAGTAGTCGAGTCCATCGGTGATTCCGAGCTTGCCCGCTGGCAGGGGCAGCCTGGAATCGTGTTCGTGGAACGGCTTGCAGTACTGGGCACGGAGATCGCTCAGGCCCTGGCGCGCGATCAACAGCCCGCGAAACCAGTGCTCTTTCAGATCGTCAACCTGATGGAAGGCGCGAAGTCTTTTGAGGCGTACAAGCAGGAGAACGCTGAGCTGGGACGAGAGCATCGTCAGCGGCAGCGCGAGCGTCGTCGAGAGGAACGCGCTCAGGAGGCCGAAGATGCGACCGAAGAGGAATAATCCCCTCGGCTCAGGGGTAGTAGAGCGGCCGTACGAGATCGCCCAGGTCTACCTCGAACGCCTGCGCAAGTCGAAACCATGTCACCAAGGTTCCGCTCGTCGCAGGCACATCGGGATTCCTTCGTGGTCGACCGGATTCCAGCGTGACCAACGTGGATCGCCCGACCCCCGACCGTGCTGCCAGTTCGTCATAGCTCCAGCCCCGTTCGTGCCGGAGACGACCGAGGTGGGCGCGAAGGGCGGCGAGGTTGGGTTCATCGACAGGCTGGGGCACCTTTCAACCCCACTCCGTGCACCCTTCCGCTACGTTATGGCTATCCATCACTCATGATGGTTAGCCATACGATCGGAGCCAACATGACGACACCGCAGCCGAATCCGCAGCACTCGCACCCCGTGGTCGCGCCCGCAGGTTGGTACCCGGACCCGAACGGGGCACCCGCTCAGCGGTGGTGGGACGGCCACCAGTGGACTGCACATGTCGCGCCAACGCCCCGACCAGCGGCGGGTATCGGCGGGCTATACAACGGAGCCGCCGATGCGGCAGCGGGAAAGAATTTCGCCGGAACATGGTCACTGATCATGGGTATCGGCGCGTTTCTGGCGGGCATTCCTCGCGGCACCACCCTCCTCAGCGTGCTGTTCGCCGTCGCCGCCGTCGTCTGGGGTGGCATCGGTCTCGCCCGAGCCGGACGATACGGCGTCAAGCGTGGAACATCCATCGCTGGACTTATCCTCGGCGGGATCACACTCGTTCTCACGCTTGTCTGGTTCGTCGTCCTCGCCAGCTGAAGCCGCAGCTGTCATACCGTAGGCCTTTCGCAGCCACAGAGGATCGCGCACCATAGATGCATGCACGATGACAAGTACCTGGTAACTCGAACCCGAGCGGACGCCGCGGACAGGGCGTCGAGGGCCTGGCGGATGCGGGTTGCTGGAGGTTCATGGGAGGACATCGCGAAGGCGTTGGACATGAAGGGCGGCGCGCCTGCGGTATACCGCGCGGTTAAAAACTACTTCGGATCGGTGCCTCAGCCGGATCGGGAGATGTTGCGCGAGATCGCTCGTCAGCGGGGTGAGCGTCTGTGGCTGCGGGCTGTTGCCGCCGTGGAGGAGATGCCTTCTCCGGCTGCGATTCGTGCGGCGGTCGCAGTGCTGGAGCGGGTCGCGAAGCTCGACGGTTTGGATAAGCCGACGCGGGTTTCGGTCGCCCCTGACAATGAGACCTTCGAAGCGCTTGTCGAGCTTGCCGCGAAGGGGGCGGGTATCGAGCTGCCGGAGGAGGCGGACATCTTCGACGCCGAGTACGTCGATGCGGAGGTAATCGAGGATGATTCCTCTTCTTGATCAGGGATTCTCTGAGTTCATCTGAGGCGTCGGAGGGGGCCGTCTGGGGTAATCACACCAGGGCGGCCCCCTTCTCGCGTCTACGGGCCGCTGTACGGCCTCCTGGAGGTTAATGGGGCCGCCCGCTGAGGAGTGTGTTTTCATCCCGCTATCCGCCTGCGGGCGACCCCGGTCTATCTCACCAGGCGACAGCGACCTGGCTCTGCTCGCGTTCCTGCTCTTCGCGACGATTCTGCTCGATCTGCTCACGGCGACGCTGCTCGAACTCGGGGCGGCGTTCCTCGGGCGCGAGGTGGGGACGGTCAGTCCACATCTCCTCGCAGAAGGCGATGATCCCCGGCGAGTACGACCACGGCTCGGCATAGCCGTTCCCATCCGAATCGTGGCTCTCGAAGTAGCAGCGGAAGAACTCCGGCGCCGCGTAGTACATCTGGGCGTGACCGGTAGCGGCTTCGACCGCGATGGCCCGCAGGCGCTGGATGTTGTCTGCCGCAGGACGTCGGTCCACGATCTCCTGGCATTCCGCGCACACGGGGGCCTTGGAGCCGTCCCGCCAGGTCATGTATCCCGGGCCTTCGAACCAGCGTACGGAGTGGCGGCGACCGCACAGCCCGCACGCGCCCCACTTCGAGATGCCGGGAAGACGCTCGGAGATTACCTCGCGAAGCACCTGGCGCACCCGTTCACGATGCTCACGGCGCACGTGTCCCCAGGGCTTGCCGGTAGCTACTCCAAGGGCCTGCGCCGTGGGGAAATCGACATGAATCTGAAGCTCGGGATCGATGCTCTTCAACCGCTGCACAACCGTGCTTGCGTCGCCCTCGGCGACCTCTGCGCCGAGTACAGCCCCGACGAGTTCGGCCATGCTTGCCGACGCGCACGACTGGCACTCCCGCCGCCAGTCATCGGCATTCGCCGGAGCATTCACCGGCCCGGCAATCCTCCGACGCTCAGGGTTCACGGGGTCGATCAGCAGCCCTCTTGCGGGAGGCTCGTACCGGTCGCCTTCTCCGGCCTTCGCCCAACCGCCGCAGATGCGGCAGAGCGCCCTGGGCAGTGCCGCCTCACGGGCACGCCGGTCATCCTCCTGCTGAAGCCACTGCCTCACATCGGCAATCCGCTGAATCTTGTCACTCACTCCGGTTCCTCCTCATCGTCGCCCACGCCTGAATATCGCGGGTCATCCGTCCATGCCCATCACGATTGATCGCGCCACCGTCTTCGAGTCGCCGCAGCGCCGTTTCGAAGTCGCGCCGACTCAGCTTCTTCGACGTGCGCTGCTCGACCTCTCCCCAGCTCCCGCCGAGACCCACAGCGGCGAGCACGTACCGCTCGTCCCGCCACCTCTTCTCGTCCAACTTGCTCACTCGTCCTCCTCCTTGTTCCAGTTCCAGCACCAGCCGCACCATGCGCCGATCACGGCTGTCTTTCCCGCCAGGCTGAATGCCGTCTGGTGTCCGCCCGACGTATCGCGACCGCACCGAGCGCAGTTCCGCAGCCTCTCCGTTACCCGCCGCTCGGCGGTGCACTGGATGCACCAGGCATCGACGGTGCCGACGATGCGCACGACCAGGGGTGCGGAGTCCAGTTCGCCACGGTGCCGTCTGAGCGTGTGGCCGCATGAGTGTGCTCTGCGGCGGAGCCAGCGAGAGATGTCCACCCTGATGTGGTTGGGGATACTGTCCAGCCCCATGATCGGGACGACGCCTTCGGCATCCGCGAGATTCCAGACGAAGTCTTCAGCATCCACGACGATCCTCCAGCCACTCTCTTGCCCACTGGAGCGAGACATGAACTCCAGCTGCCGCGAGGGCGTCCCGAACCTGTACGGGAGTAGCGCGGCGGGCATCGAGTCGGGCGAGCGAGCGCCTGACCGTCTCCTCGATGGACACGCTCGCGAACGATGCCGACGACCACGCAAGCCTCTCGTGCGACGGCATGTCATTCGGGCTGGGCTGGCTGAGCATGTGTGTCTCCTTCATGTCGTTCATCACGCGACCGACTCCCTGTCGAATCCGTCCTCGCCGGGGAGCTTGATATCGAGCACTTCCTTCATGAGGGCGGCAGCGCCCCTACGGGTGGAGCGCGATCGATTCCCCTCAGGGCGTGACCGTCCCAGCCAAAGACGAAGCTCGGCATCCCAGTCGACTTTCCGCGAACCGTTCGCGAGGTGGTAGTCCCGGAATCTCTTGAACTCTTCGCCGAGACTGACGCCCCGCTCGCGAGCGATGTCGTGATGCTCACCGCTCGGTGCGAAGTCGCCAGGGAGATACGTCCACTTCTTCTTCCTCGCGTTCTTTTCCGGCTCAGAAGAGGAAGAAGGACCATCGTCCTGTGTGGCCGATGCGCGAGCATCGGAACCCGCGTGAGCGGAACCTTCTATGGGTCTTGTTCTATGGGTCTTCTTCTGGACCAGCTGACGAGCCAAAGTCCCATCGGGTTTTGATCCATAGTCCCCGGCTTTTTGATCCATAGTCCCCGGCTCGTCGCCCTGACCTTTGTCCGGCTCATAATCCAAACTCTCGGTGGCGTGACCCGGGACAGACCGACGCTTGCGCTCGGGAACCTCGGGGAGCACAGGCTTCTTGCACACCTGATAACGGTTGGGGGGACGCCCTGTGATGGAGCGCTTCCCCGGCTCCATCTTGATCAGACCATGCGCCGCCAGAGTCTTCACCACCGCGCCCGCTGTCCCTCGCGACATGCCGCCCTCGTGTGCGATCAGATCGAGCGACGGCCAGCAGACTCCGTCACTATCCGCGTGCCGAACGATCACCCCATAGGCGGCGACCTGGGCCGCCTTCAGCCCCAGCGCGGGCACCGCTTCGTCATAGAACCAGTTGGGCATCTTCGAGTACCCGGTGCTCACGGCGTACCGCCCATCTCGGAGTCGGGTACGTAATCCATCGCCTCGACGGCGTAGAGCTTTCCGGCAACCCGACCACGGTTCTGAGCCACTGCCTCATCCAGGCACTCCTCATCCTCCAACCACTGGTCAGGCCGCGTGATGCCACGACCGGGATTCGCTGCCGCGTGCTCGTAACGCTTGCGCCGGATGATTTCCACAAGGTGCGCGGGACGCAGGTAGTCACGCGTCTCGGTGCGAGCGAACTCCTTCAACGCCCAGACGCACTCGGCGAGGCTGAACGGGTCGAGAATGTCTCTCCAGAGCTGGATCAAGGCCAGGTCAACATCGCGGCGGTCGAGCGCTCTTACCAAGGCGAGCAGTTCGCGAGACTCTTCGGACTTCACGTCAGCACCCCCACCAGCAGGAGGGTCAGAACCGCGAACGTCGGCAGAACGGCGGCGACGACACCGATGGCTTCGAGGACATCCAAGAGACGTGCCCTCCGGGGGCGACGACTCGGCGTCGAGGTGGTCATGTCGGGGTATCCTGTTCTGTGATCTCGGTTGATCGTTTCTGAAGGCGTCCGCGTTGTCCGCGCGGGCGCTTTCGTGTGTCTAGCGATGTGCCGCGTGGATCACCTGGCTTCCCTCGACGACTGCTGACGAACACGGCTCTCCAGCCATTCCTCGACATCAAGACGGCGATAGCGAATTGCCTTATGGCTGATCTTCACGAAGCGCGGACCCTTGCCGTAGAAGCGCATCTGACCGAGCGCCCGCTCCGTCACGCCCAGCATCTCCGCGAGTTCGCTCGGCGTCAGCAGGGTGTCCGCATCCCGGTGTGTTTTCGTGCTCTCCATACTTTGAATATTCCTACAGATAGACTTGCACCGCATCTATAATCTAGATAGAGTCCGAGACATGAATCCCACATACGACGTCGACACCGACACCGGCCACACCGTCAGTGGCATCCCCGGCTGGGAAGGCTTCCGTTTTGAGCAGGTCGAGGTCGAGCTGGTAGACGGCATCCCCTGCCTGATCGGCGTGAACGTGCGTCCGATCCCGGGCACCCCGCTTCGCGACCTTCAGATCGAGCGCGAGAGGATGGCGCGCTTCCCCGTTGAAGATCTGATCTCGGTCGTCGCTCCGTTCGCGATCAATACCGGAGACGACGTCACGGCGGCACTGAACGCCTTGAGGACGAGCACCACGGCAGGCACGATCCGGCGACCTCGCGGCGGATCAGTCGAGTTCAGCCGTGCTGTCGCCGCTATCGTCGTCGCCGAACGCGCCATGGGTAGGCCGACTATCGCGAAGGTCGCCGAGACGTTCCGCGTCAGTGAGGCGCGCGCCAATCAGTACGTTGCGGAAGCACGGGACAAGTACGGCCTTCTCGGGGATGGGCGCAGGAGGCCTGTGCCCGAGAAGGTAACGCCCACGCCTGTCTATGACGGCTCCCTGCCGCGCTCGACTCCACCGCGACCGTTCGATGAGAGCGACCATCGCGACTATCTCGAACTCATCAACTCCCCGGATCACCAGAAACGTCGCGGACGCGCACCCGGAAAGGGTTCCACGGCGCACAGAAAGGACTCGTGACATGGGATCGATCAGCAGCTACAACACCGCGAGCGGCAAGCGCTACCGCGTCCGCTGGCGCACACCTGACCGTAAGCAGACCGACAAGCGCGGGTTCGTCACCAAGCGCGATGCCCAGACGTTCCTCGCTTCCATCGAGGTCGCCATGGCCAGAGGCGAGTACATGGACCCGACGGCGGGGAAGATCACAGTCGGTGAACTCGCCACGGACTGGCTTAGGAACAAGGCCTCGTCGCTCAAGCCGTCTTCGTATCACTCGATCGACACCGCCTGGCGTGTCTATGTGGAGCCGCGCTGGGGTGGCACGCCGATCCAGAACATCCGACCCAGCGCTGTCGAGACGTGGATCAGGGAGGTTTCCCAGGGCACGGCGACGACGGAGCGTGTCAGGAGCGCGGCCGCGAAGCCGCGCTCGGCGACCGTCGTCCTTCGTGCGCTCGGCGTCCTCGCGGGAATCCTCGATCTCGCCGTACGTGACGGACGAATCACAAGAAACCCCGCCCGGGGTGCAGACAACCTCCCCCGCAAGGTGTCGGGAAAGCAGCGCCGCTACCTCACGCATGAAGAGGTCGTCCGGTTCGCGTCCGCGACCACGTCGCACACGCACGAGACCCTAGTACTGCTGCTCGCCTACACTGGCCTGCGCTGGGGCGAGGCTATCGGCTTGCGTGTGCGTGACCTCAACATGATGCGGCGGCGTATCCAGGTGAACCAGTCCGCTGTGGAGGTCGATGGAGAAATCAAGGTCGGACCGCCGAAGAACTGGGAGCGCCGGAGCGTCCCGTTCCCGTCGTTCCTCACCCTCTCCCTCGCGCGTCTCTGCGAGGGCAAGGATCAGGATGATCTCGTGTTCGTTGACGACGCCGCCAGCGGATACATGCGTCGCCCCAAGACCAGCGCAGGCACCTCCTCATGGTTCCTCCGCGCTCTCCAGCAGGCAGAGATCAACCGTCTCACCCCGCACGATCTGAGACACACGGCAGCATCTCTCGCGATCAGTTCTGGGGCACACGTCAAGGCAGTCCAGAGGATGCTCGGCCACAAGTCGGCGGCGATGACGCTCGACACCTATGCCGATCTGTTTGACGACGACCTCGACGCCGTCGCAGATCGGCTCGACGCGGGTGCAGTGGGCGCAGATGTGGGCAAACTGTGGGCAGACGGCACGAGAGCGTGACTCCCCCACAACGCAGAGAACCCCGACTCCCGCGTAATCACGCGGTTGTCGGGGTCCTCTTGTGCGACAGCGACCTGGTGGAGCTGGGGGGAATCGAACCCCCGTCCAACGCTGAGTCTCCACGCCTTCTCCGGGCGCAGTCTGTGCAGACGTTCTACTCGGCTCCGACCTTTGTCACAGACACCTAAGTCGACAAGCCCAGCCTGGGAAGAGTCCCGTGTGACGTCCAGACGCCGTCACACAGCAAGATTCCTAGATGACGCCAGGATCCGTATCGGAATCACATACGGTCTGACGGACTATCGGGCTCGCTCAGGCGGCGAGGGCGAAGTCAGTGCGCTTGGATTCGGCACTTATTGTTTTGCAGGGAGCGTTCACGAGATAACCCTGCATCCTCGGCCCGCTTCTCGTGGATTCACAGGCGCTGTCGAAACCGATCAGCCCCGTGTTCCTTCTCGCGAAGGAGCCGCTGTCGCACTGTGGAATTGCCAGGTCGGATGCTGCACACCCGAGCATCACAGACTACAACGTTTCGGAGCCCATCGCCATTCCAGCCCGCGGGCGTAGAGTCGCGGTCATGAGCGAAGTCACCATCACCGTCCGCGGCGAGCACGAGGCGCGCGTCGCGCCCGAGCGCGCCACCATCCGCGTCACCGTCCGCGCCGAAGGCCCCGAGCGCTCCGCCGTCGTCGACGGCGTCCTCCGGCTGGCCGAGCCCCTGCGCGCGAGCATCACGGAGCGCAAGGACGCCGGCAGCGTGCTCGAGTGGACGAGCAAGAGCATGTCGGTGCGCGCGGAGCGACCGTGGAACGCGGAGGGTAAGCGCCTCGCCCCCGTCTACTATGCGAGCGTCGACTTCACCGCCACCTTCGCCGAGGCATCCGAGCTGTCTCTGTGGGTCTCCGACATCTCCCCGTGGGAGGGCGTCGAGATCGGCTGGGTGAACTGGCACCTCACCAGCGGGACCACCGCCGACATCGAGCGCGAGGTGGCGTCCGCAGCCGTGGGAGTGGCCGTGACCCGCGCCCGCGCCTATGCGGAGGCGCTCGGCCTGACCGACGTGACGCCCCTCGAGATCGCCGACACCGGGCTCATCTCCAGCGGGCAGCCCTCGCCTGCCCCGCAGCTGATGAAGGCGCGCGGCGCGGTCGCCTTCGCCGCGGACTCCGCGCCGGCGATGGAGTACGAGCCCGAGGAGATCGTCATCTCGGCGACCGTCGAAGCCCGCTTCAGCGCGCGCTGACCTGGGCCTCGGGCGCTCACGCGGTGGACGTCAGCTCGCCGTCGTGAAAGCGGCGAGATCCGCTGCGAGCCGCTCCGACACCCGTGCGTGCACGGCCGTGCCGTCCTCCCGGTGCTCGACGGACAGCAGCATCCCGGTCTCATGGATCGCGGCGACGAGGTCTCCGCGGTCGTACGGGATCACCGCGTTCACCTCGATCGCCGGCTTCGGGAGCGCCTCCTCGATCGCGGCCCGCAGCTCGGCGATGCCCTCGCCCGATCGTGATGACACGAAGTGCGCCTTCGGCTCCAGGCCGCGGAGCACGAGCCGCTCGTCGTCGGGGATGAGGTCGGCCTTGTTGAAGACGACGATCTCGGGCATGTCCCGCACGCCCACGTCGCCCATCACGTCGCGCACCGTCTGCAGCTGTCCCGCCGGATCGGGGTGCGAGCCGTCGACGACGTGCAGCACGACGTCGGCGTCGCCGACCTCCTCCAGCGTCGAGCGGAACGCCTCGACGAGCTGGTGGGGAAGGTTGCGCACGAAGCCGACCGTGTCGGTGAGCGTGTACACGCGGCCGTCGCTGGTCTCGGATCGCCGCACCGTCGCATCGAGGGTCGCGAACAGGGCGTTCTCGACGAGCACCCCGGCGCTGGTGAGAGCGTTCAGGAGACTCGACTTCCCGGCGTTCGTGTACCCGGCGATCGCCACGGAGGGGATCGTGTTCCGCTTGCGCTCGGCGCGCTTCGCCTCGCGCGCGGGAGCGAAGTCCCGGATCTGCTTGCGCAGCAGGGCCATCTTCGTGCGGATGCGGCGGCGGTCGAGCTCGATCTTCGTCTCACCCGGACCGCGTGAGCCCATACCGGCGCCGCCCGCGCCGACCTGTCCACCGGCCTGCCGGCTCATCGACTCGCCCCAGCCGCGCAGGCGCGGCAGCAGGTACTCGAGCTGCGCGAGCTCGACCTGCGCCTTGCCCTCGCGGCTCTTGGCGTGCTGGCTGAAGATGTCGAGGATCACCGTGGTGCGGTCGATGACCTTCACCTTGACGACGTCCTCCAGCGCGCGGCGCTGGCTGGGGGCGAGCTCGGTGTCGGCGATGACGGTGTCGGCGCCGGTCGCCGCGACGATGTCCTTGAGCTCCTGCGCCTTGCCGCGGCCGATGTAGGTCGCGGCGTCCGGATGCGGGCGGCGCTGCAGCACGCCGTCGAGCACGACGGCACCCGCCGTCTCGGCGAGGGCGGCGAGCTCGCGCAGCGAGTTCTCCGCGTCTTCCTGGGCGCCCTGCGGATACACGCCGACGAGCACGACGTTCTCGAGCCGCAGCTGGCGGTACTCGACCTCCGTCACGTCCTCGAGCTCGGTCGAGAGTCCGGCCACACGCCGCAGGGCGTGCCTGTCCTCGAGGTCCCACTGCGCGCCGTCTCGATCGCCGTGCCCGGCGGTCGCGGCGTCCTGCAACGCCTGCGCGGCGCCGAACACGTGCGCCTCCGTGCGCTTCTCGGCGTTCGCGAGAACGCGGTCGACTGCTTCGTCGTGGGTGGAGGGGGTGTTGGAGTCCGTCATCCGTTCCTTGTCTCTGGCTTTTGCGCGGAGCCTTAACCTTAGCCCGCACTCTCCGGTACGCTCACGGTATGGGGTCCGACCATTACTTCACTGCGGCCCCGGCCAGCCCCGAGAACCTGCGCACGATCTCCGTGTCGCTCGCAGGTCGCGAGCTCGACGTCACCACAGCCGGCGGCGTCTTCAGCCCGGATCGACTGGATGCCGGAACCGCAGTCCTACTCGCCAACATGCCACCTGTACCGCCCGGTGGCAACCTGCTCGACCTCGGCAGCGGCTGGGGTCCCATCACGCTGTCGATGGCCCTGACCGCACCGCACGCGACCATATGGGCGGTCGACGTCAACGAGCGCGCCCTCGATCTCGTCCGCCGCAACGCGAGGGCTCTCGGGCTCACCAATGTCAACGCATCGCTGCCCGATGATGTTCCCGCCGACGTGACCTTCCGCACGATCCGCTCGAACCCGCCGATCCGCGTGGGGAAGAACGAGCTGCACGGACTGCTCGAGCGCTGGATCCCCCGGCTCGACGAGCGCAGCGACGCCTGGCTCGTGGTGCAGCGCAACCTCGGCGCCGACTCCCTGCAGCGCTGGATCGCGGCCACCTTCCAG
>Ga0222419_100574_pt1 | contig 28636 bp, 19 predicted proteins | sample 1B20Ametagenome_FD_182474 | JGI IMG/M metagenome (GOLD analysis project Ga0222419, IMG submission 182474) | Enriched microbial communities from leaf-cutter ant dump, University of Wisconsin, Madison, United States - 1B20A (version 2) | ecosystem: Environmental > Terrestrial > Nest > Insects nest... | reverse complement strand
GCCATTACCTTGATCTCCACTGCTTGCTCCTGAGTCAACATTGTCGGTGGCCAAAAGGCCACCATCATTGCCCAGGTGGGTCAGATTTACTCCGACGAGATGGGTCAGTATTACATCGGCGCTAACATTCATCGACCTGGGCACCGCTTTCGAGGGCGGCGATCGTCGTGTTGATGTGCTCCAGGTCCGAGAGGGCGGGCAGGCCTTGTCCGACAGCAGGCGCGGCAGATCCGGGTTGATAGGATCCAGCAGGCGCAAACAGGATCGCGCCGACGCCGCTGCCTTTGCCTTTCAGCAATACGGTGGATTCGGATAAGGCCAGGGGTGTGATGCCCTCGTCCTTGGCCATGACGGTGCGGCCCCACGCATCGGGAGCGGCGTCAAACAGCGCGCCCAGCTTGAAATAGCGGCTACTGGTGTCGAATGGCTCGGGGCTGAGGGGCAGGTTTTTGGGATCCAGGGGAAAAGCCCGCCGCAGGCTGGCTCGTTCTAGATAGGATGCTGCATACTGGAAGCGGGCGTGGAAATTTCCGGCGTCCTCGTCCAGCGCCAGAGACCCCACCAGCACCAATTCGCCGTGCAGATCCAGCAAGACATCCAACTGCGGTTCGATCCATTTACGGCGGCGCGTGCGTGCGGTGACCATGGTGGGGTTTCCTTAGCTTCGGCCGCGTTGCGGACGGCGGGCAGCATCCATCGCAATACCGTTGACGTCGTCTTCGGGGTGGGCCAGCTCGAACAGTTGCGCCGCAAATCCGTAGATCGTCATCGCCTCGAAAAACAGCCCTAAGGCGACTTTGGGGGAGCCTTCTTCCAGTCGTCGCCAGGTCTGGCGCGAGACACCCACCCGCGTGGCGGCCAGGGATTCTGATTCGCCCCGGCGTAAGCGGGCTGTGCGGATGTGCTGCCCGACCTGGGTGAGGGCAGATTGTGCCTCGAATGACATCAGGGGGCCGTGAGGGGCTCTGGGTGTACTGGCAGGTATGTTCATCTTAATAGACGCAATACTTATTTATGTCTATTTTATGATACTTATCGAAAGATGGGTCAATCGGTGAGAGTGCTCTGGAAGGATGTGGATCCGGTTTTTCCTATACGAAATGTTGGCGTGTGCCAGTGTTCCTTCATAGGTGTCTCAGGCAGCCATATCTGACCGTCAATGACCTGGCCCAGGTCCTCCAGTTTTCCCCTAAAACTATCTACAACCGTCGCCACAGCGGCCATTCGCGCCTCTTCTGTCCGGACCCATGCTTCAGCCTGAGCTTTTGTGGGGAACGTTTTTGTCTGCCGGGGATGCCCCCTGCGCCGGATCTCCGCTTGGTATTGGCTTTTGCCGCGTAAGGTGATAGTGGCCATTGCTAGAGGCTCCATGAGTTGTGGGTATTTCGTATAGGCAAAAACGCGATTTGCCCGAAATGGACCACCCAGGAGCGCTGAAGGCAGTGCGGTGAAATGGCGGTCAGAAATGCAAAAATCCCGCTTGCTTCACTGTGCAATCGGGATTAAGTGTTTGATTTATCTGGAATTGATTGGTGGGCCCCCCGAGAGTCGAACTCGGCACCAACGGATTATGAGTCCGCTGCTCTAACCAGGCATGAGCTAGAGGCCCGTTCCGGCCCGGAGCGCGGCGCGCCCGGGGCTGGAAGTCCGGGATTATCGCACAGCGCGTCCCGCCTGGGCGCGAGCGGCGGTCGGCCGCCGAGCGGCCCGATGGCCGCGTCCCCGCGCGGATGGTAATCTGGTCCCGGACATAAAAACAGCAACGACCCGGGAAGCTCTCCATGCGGCATCTTCTTTCGCGCGTCGCGCTGGCGACGCTGATCCTGTGCGGTTCGGCCTCCGCCTCGGCCCTGTCGGTGACGCGGTTCTCCCCCGAGGGCATGATGGCCCGGATCGCCCGGGTGCAGGCGGATTTCGACGCGCCCGCCGTGGCGCTGGGCGACGACGGGGCGGCCGATCCGTTTCTGGTCGCGTGCGACGATGACGCGGTCAAGGGCGCCGGTCGCTGGACCGATCCGCAGCACTGGGTCTATGTCTTCGACAAGCCCCTGGCGGGGGCGGTGTCGTGCCAGGCGAAGCCCAATCCGGATTTCCGCGACCTGCAGGGGCAGCCGCTGGCCGGCGACGCGCGCCGCTTCGCCACCGGCGGGCCGCGCGCCCGCCTGGTGCGGCCCTGGGACCGCACGATTGCGGAGGACCAGGTCTTCGTGCTGCGTTTCAACGCCGCGCCGGACACGCGGTCCCTGCTGGCGCATGCCTATTGCGAGGTCGAGGGCCTGGGCGAGGCCGTGCCGACGCGCCTGGTGACCGGCGTGGACCGCGCACGGATCCTGAAGGCGGTCACGGGATCCGACGAGGCGGATGCCTGGGCCGACGCCCGGCTGCTCCAATGCAAGCGCCTGCTGCCCGCGAAGGCGCAGGTGCGGCTGGTGGTGGAGGCCGGCGTGCGTTCCGAGGGGCGGGAGGGCCGGCCGGGCGTGCCGTCCACGGCCGGGCTCGCGGAGGACTTCCAGGTCCGCGAGGCCTTCCACGCGTCCATGCGCTGCACGCGCACGAATGCACAGGCGCCGTGCTCGCCGCTGTTTCCCGTCGAACTGTCGTTTTCCAGTCCGGTGCCCCGGGACCTGGCGGCGCGCGTCACGCTGGAAACCCCCCAGGGTCCGCGCACGGCCTGGCAGTTCGGCCCCGAGGCCGAGGCCTCGGGCGACACGCTGGACAGCCTGCGCTTCGATCCGCCCTTCGAGGAGCGCTCGACCCTGACCCTGGCGCTGTCCGCCGCGCTGCGCGACGACATGGGGCGGTCGCTGGCCAACGCCGACCGCTTCCCGCTGACGATCCGGATGGACGCCATGCCGCCGCTGGCGAAGTTCGCCTCCGGCGAGTTCGGCATCGTGGAGCGCTTCGCCGAAGGCGCGCCGGGCCAGGGCCGGCCCGCCCTGGCGCCGCTGGCCCTGCGCCGGGTGGAGCCGCAGCTGCAGACCCAGGACCTCGTCCTGTCCGCCGGCCAGGTGAGCGACCAAGTGATCACGGACGACGTCCAGGCCCTGCAATGGTATGCCCGGGTGAAAAGCCTGCAGGATGGCCAGCTCACGGCCGGCCAGTTCGCCGACCGGCTGGCGCTGCGCCCGCCGCGCGAGGCCCGGGAAGGCGAGCCCCTCATCGACGTGCGCTCGCGTTCCGTGTTCGGCTCCAAGGACGAGGTCCGGACGCTGACCCTGCCCGGTGTACGGGACGCGGAGGGCAAGGACATCGAAATGGTCGGCATCCCTCTGGCCGAGCCCGGCCTGCACGTGCTGGAGGTCGCCTCTCCCCGTCTGGGGGCGGCGCTGCTGAAGCGCAAGGACGCGCCCGCCGACGCGCAGGTGATGCACGTGCGCTCGGCGGTGCTGGTGACGAATCTGGCGGTCCACCTGAAGGCCGGGCGCGACGATACCCTGGTCTGGGTGACGACGCTGGACCAGGGCCGGCCGGTCGCGGGCGCCCGGGTGGCGGTGCTCGATTGCGGCGGCCGGCGCCTGCTGGACGGGGAGACCGATGCGCAAGGCCTATGGCATGCGGATACGTCCGTGCCGACGGATGGCTATTGCGAAGGCACCGGGCAGGCGGGGGTGTTCGTCACGGCGCGCATCGCCGCCGACCATCCCCAGGCCCATGGCCAGGCGGATTTTTCCTTCGCCTGGTCGAGCTGGGACCAGGGGATCGAGCCCTGGCGCTTCAATGTGCCGGTCAGCCGGTCGCGGGATCCCGACCTGGTGGCCCATGCAGTGCTGGACCGCACGCTGCTGCGGGTGGGCGAAACGGTTTCCATGAAGCTGTTCCTGCGCCGCCTGACCCGCCATGGCGTGGAAAACCTGCCCGCCGACCGGCTGCCCGCGCAGGTCCGCCTGTCGCATGATGGTTCGGGCGATGCCGAAATGCTGCCGCTGCACTGGCAGACCCATCCCGGCGGCGGGCAGTATGCCTTGCTGGATTACACGATCCCGCGCAAGGCCCATCTGGGCAGCTATTCGATCGAACTGCAGCCTCCGGCGGGCTCGTCGGACGACGACTGGACGCCCTGGCTGCACGCCGGCGACTTCCGGGTCGAGTCCTTCAAGCTGCCGCTGCTGACGGGGTCGCTGAAAATCGCGGGGGATGGCGACGGCGCGCAGGCCGCCGGGCCGCTGGTGGCGCCGCGCTCGGTGCGGGCTGATCTGCAGCTGTCCTGGATTTCGGGCGGTCCGGCGCGCGACCTGCCCGCCACGCTGTCGGCGGTGGCACGGCCCCTGACGCCGAGTTTCGCCGGATACGACGACTTCAGCTTCGGCCTCCAGGGGACCGGCGACGGGGAGGGCGGGGACGCCGAGGATCCGGAATCCGCCGGGGCCGCGTCCGCCGGCCTGCGTCGGTTGATCCTGGACCGGCGCGCGCTGCGCCTGGACGGGCAGGGCGGGGCGTGGGTGGACCTGGCCGATCTGCCGCGCCCGGCCGAACCCCAGTCCTGGCTGTTCGAAGCCTCCTTCGCCGATCCCTCCGGCGAGGTCCAGACCCTGGCCCAGACGGCGCGGGTCTGGCCTGCGGCGGTGGTGGTCGGCCTGCGCACGGGGCGCTGGATGTCGCGCGGGGAAAAGTCCGGCGTGACGCTGCTGGCATTGGATACGGCCGGGCGGCCGCAGGCCGGCGTGCCGGTCCAGCTGGATGGCCGTGTGCGCACGACCTACAGCACCCGCAAGCGCCTGGTGGGCGGGTTCTACGCCTACGATTCCCATGAGCAGGTCGCTTCCCTGGGCACGCTGTGCCAGGGCAAGACCGACGCGAAAGGCCAGCTGGAATGCCCGGTCGGCCTGGACCGGGACGGCCGGGTCGAATTGTTCGCCCAGGCCCGGGACGCGCAATCGCGCGTGTCGCACGCTTCGACCTCGATCTGGGTGTGGGGGGGCGAGGCCTGGTTCGGCGAGGGCAACGACGACCGCATTGACGTGATCCCCGCCAAGGCCGACTACAAGCCCGGCGAGACCGCCGAATTCACGGTGCGCATGCCGTTCCGCCAGGCGCGCGCGCTGGTGGCGGTGGAACGCGAGGGCGTGCTGGAAACGCACGTGGTCGATCTGGACGGCGACGAACCCGTCGTGCGCCTGCCCGTGCGGGCGGACTGGGGGCCGAACGTCTATGTCTCGGTGCTGGCCGTGCGCGGCCGCATCCGCCAGGTGCCCTGGACCTCGTTCTTCGAGTGGGGCTGGCGCCATCCGCTGGACTGGCTGGATGCGCGCGCCGTTCGCTCCGACGACGCGCCGGAACCCACCGGCCTGGTCGACCTGGCCAAGCCGGCGTTCCGCTTCGGCCTGGCGGGCATCCGGGTCCAGAGCGAAGCCGACCGCCTGCAGGTCAAGGTCGAGGCCGATCGCGGCACGTACCAGGTGCGCCAGCGCGCCCAGGTCCGCATCCGGGCGACCCTGCCCGACGGCCAGCCGGCCGCCGGGGCCGGCGTGGCCTTCGCCGCCGTGGACGAGGCCCTGCTGGAACTGCGCGACAACGCCAGCTGGGATCTGCTGGGGGCCATGCGCGTGGCGCGCGATTACGGCGTGGAGACCGCCACCGGCCAGGGCGAGGTCGTCGGCCGCCGCCACTACGGCCGCAAGGCGGTGGCGGCGGGCGGTGGCGGCGGCTTCAACGCCACGCGGGAACTGTTCGATACGCGCCTGCTGTGGCGCGGCGACCTGACCCTGGACGCACAGGGCCAGGCCACGCTGGAAGTCCCGCTGAACGATTCCCTGACGCGCTTCCGGCTGGTGGCCGTGGTCGATCAGGGACAGGGCCTGTTCGGCACCGGCTTCACGGACATCGTCAGCACCCAGGACCTGCAGGTGGTGTCGGGGCTGCCCCAGGTGGCCCGCGAGGGCGACCGCTACGAGGCCCGGGCGACGGTGCGCAACCGCACGGATCGGCCGATGGCGCTGACGCTGTCGGCGGAGGTGTCCGCGGCGGGCGGGACCGGACGGACCCTGCCCGGGCAGGCGCTGCGGCTCGAGCCGGGCGCGGCGCGGACGGTGGCCTGGCCGGTGACGGCGCCGCTGCTGTCCGGCCAGTCGGAAACCGGGACGCTGAACTGGCGCTTCGAGGCGCGCACCTCCGAGGGCGAGGCGGCGTCCGACCGGATCGCGGTCGCGCAGACGCTGCTGCCCGCCGTGCCGGTGGCGGTGCGTCAGGCCACGCTGCTGCGGATCGCGGACGGAGAGCCGCAGCAAGTGCCGGTGGACGCTACGGCGCAGGCGCTGCGCGATGCGGTCGGCGTGCCGCGCGGCGGCGTCCAGGTCAGCCTGCAGTCCAGCCTGGCGGGTTCCCTGCCGGGCGTGAGCGCCTGGCTGGACGCCTATCCCTATACCTGCGTCGAGCAGCTCAGCGCCAAGGCGATGGGACGGCGGGATCCGGCCGCCTGGCGGGCACTGATGAAGCGCCTGCCGGACTACCAGACCGAATCCGGCCTGCTGTCGTATTTCCCGGGCGGGCGCGGCAGCGTGGTGCTGACGGCGCATCTGCTGGAAATCGCCGCGCGGGCGCGTGCTGCGGGCGGCGCCTATGGCCTGCCCGGAGAGACGCGCGAGGGCATGCTGGCCGCCTTGCAGGACTATGTGTTCGGCCGGTTGGCGGAGGACGGCTGGGCGCCCGTGCGGGACGATTTCTGGCGCAAGCTGATCGCCATCGACGCCCTGGCGCTGGCCGGCGCCTGGCAGCCCGGCATGCTGGACAGCTTCGCGCAGGAGGTCGACGACTGGCCGACGCCCGCCGTGGTGACCTGGCTGTCGATCCTGCGGCACGTGCCGGATCTGGAGGGGCGCGAGGCCCTGTCCGCCCGGGCCGAGGCCGTGCTGCGCGCGCGGCTGTCGCGGCACGGGACGACGCTGGTGCTGGCCGACGACACGGCGGACTCGGGCTGGTGGCTGATGAACAATCCCGCCACCGCCCAGGCCCGCCTGCTGATGACGGTGCTGGACCGGCCCGGCTGGCGCGAGGATCTGCCGCGCCTGCTGACCGGCCTGCTGTCGATGCAGCGCGACGGCGCCTGGTCCACGACCGCGGCCAATGTCCTGGGCACCCTGGCGGTGGACCAGTACGCCCGCGTGATGGAAACCCATGCGGGCGAGGGCGCGGTGCGCGTGGCCTTGCCCCCGGGCGCACCGGCCGTGCTGCCCTGGGCCGACATGCCCCAGGCCGACGGCATCCGCCGCCAGTCGCTGGACCTGCCCTGGCCGCGCGGCGGCAAGGGGACGCTGGACATCGGCCAGCAAGGGCAGGGCGGCGGCTGGGCCACGGTCACGGCGCGCGCCGCCGTGCCCCGGACCCGGGCGGTGGACGCTGGCCTGAAGGTCGAGCGCACGGTGACGCCGGTGTCCCGGGCGCGGCCGGACCGCTGGTCGGTGGGCGACGTCTATCGCGTACGCCTGCGCGTCCGGTCGCAAGAGGCGCTGGTCTGGTCCGTGATCAGCGACCCGGTGCCGGCGGGGGCCTCCATCCTGGGCGGCGGCCTGGGGCGGGATTCCAGCCTGGCGACGGCGGGTGAAAACCAGGAGGACTGGTGGAACCGGCCCAGCTTCGTCGAACGCGACGCCGGCGTGTTCCGGGCCTATTACGAGGTGATGGAGCCGGGCGAGCGCACGCTGGAATACACCGTGCGGCTGAACGTGCCGGGGGACTATCAACTGCCGCCGACGCGCGCCGAGGCGCTGTACCAGCCGGATGTCTTCGGCGAGACGCCCAACGCGCCCGTGCGCGTGGAGCCCCAGCCCTGATGGACTGGATGCGCCGGATGGATTGGCCGCGGTGCCGGATCTTGCGGCCTGCCGCGTGGCTGCCGGAGCTGGCGCTGGTCCTGGCGCTGGTCCCGCCGCTCCAGGCCCGGGCGCAGGCGCCGGCCGCTTTCCCACCGGACTACGTGGCCGTCCGGGCGGCCTGGCGGCCCTCGGACGCGCGGCTGCTGGCGTCGGACGGGCGGGAACTGCAGCGCCTGCGCACGGACTTTTCCGGCCGGCGCGGCGACTGGCTGCCCCTGGCCGAGGTCTCGGTCGCCCTGCAGCGGGCCGTGGTGATGTCCGAGGACCGGCGCTTCTACGAACACGGCGGCGTGGACTGGCTGGCGAGCGCCTCGGCGGCCTGGTCGTCCGCCTGGGGCGACGGCGTCCGGCGCGGCGCCTCGACCCTGAGCATGCAACTGGCGGCCCTGCTGGACCCCGAACTGCGGCGCGGGCCGGGAGGGCGGGGCGTGCTGCAGAAGATCGACCAGATGTGGGCGGCCCGGGCGCTGGAATCCCGCTGGTCGAAGGCCGAGATCCTGGAGGCCTACCTGAACCTGGCGGCCTGGCGCGGCGAACTGATCGGGGTCGATGCCCTGTCGCGCGTGATGTTCCAGAAGCGCGCCTCGGGCCTGACGCTGCGCGAAGCCGCCCTGGCCGCCGTGCTGCTGCGCGGGCCGAACGCGCCGCTGCCGACGCTGGTCCAGCGTGGCTGCGCCCTGCTGCGCGAACTGGGCCGGCCGGCCGAGTGTCGGGGCCTGCGGGATTTCACGCAGGCGGCGCTGTCGCGCGTGCGCGAGCCGCGTTTCGACGCGCCGGCGCTGGCGCCGCATTGGGCCCGGCTGCTGTGGGATGCCGGGCAGGCCGATGCGCGCGGCGAGATCCGTTCCACCCTGGATCGTGGCCTGCAGGAGGCGGCGGTGCGCTCCGTGCGCCGCCGCCTGAGCGAGTTGCGCGGCACGGGGGTGACCGACGCCGCCGTGGTCGTGCTGGACAACCGCAGCGGCGCCGTGCTGGCCTACGTGGGCTCGTCCGGCGCGCTGTCCGACGCCGCCGACGTGGATCACGCGCGTGCCGTCCGCCAGGCCGGTTCGACCCTGAAGCCTTTCCTGTACGGCCTGGCGCTGGACCAGCGGCGCCTGACGGCCGCGTCGCTGCTGGACGACAGCCCGCTGGGGCTGGACGGCGGCGGCGGGCTCTACGTGCCGGACAACTACGATCACCGTTTCGGCGGCTGGGTCAGCGCGCGCACGGCGCTGGCGTCTTCCCTGAACGTGCCGGCCGTGCGCACCCTGATGCTGGTCGGCCCCGATGCGCTGGCCGGCCGCCTGGTCGCCCTGGGCCTGCCCCTGACCCGGGGCGGGGATTATTACGGCTACAGCCTGGCGCTGGGCTCGGCGGACGTGACGCTGCTGTCCCTGGCCAATGCCTACCGGGCGCTGGCGCGCGGGGGCGACTATGCGCCCGTGAACCTGCGGGCGCGGCCCGGCGCCGAGGCGCAGGCGGGGATCCGGCTGTATTCGCCCGAGGCCGCCTGGATCGTGGGCGACATGCTGGCCGACCGCAATGCGCGCGCCCGGACCTTCGGCCTGGACAGCCCGTTGACCACGCGCTTCTGGACGGCGGTGAAGACCGGCACCAGCCGCGACATGCGCGACAACTGGTGCGTGGGCTGGTCGGCCGACTACACGGTGGGCGTGTGGGTGGGGAACAGCGCCGGGGCCAGCATGCGCAAGGTGTCGGGCGTCAGCGGCGCCGGCCCCATCTGGCACGACGTGTTCGACTGGCTCTACCGGGATCGCGCGCCCGCGCCGCCGCCCAGGCCGACGGAGATCGAGGCGCGGACGGTCACCTTCGGCGACGGGCTGGAGCCCGCGCGCACCGAATATTTCCTGGGGGACACGGCCCAGGCCCGGTTCGCGCCGCCGGACGGACACGCCGATCATGGCCGGCCGCGCATCGCCGAACCCGTGGACGGCACCATCCTGGCCCTGGATCCCGACATTCCCTGGGACCGCCAGCGCCTGCGCCTGCGGGCGGTGGATGCCGGCGCGCGGCCGGTGGCCGATGCGCGCTGGTTTCTGGACGAGATGCCTTACGGCGGGGATCGCGGCCCGGGGCCGGCGCCGGACTGGGCGCCTCGGCCGGGCGCGCATGTGTTCGAGCTGCGGGACGCACAGGGCGCGGTGCTGGATCGTGCCCGGGTGATCGTCCGCAGCGGGCGGTTCGCGGTCGGTGCGGCGGGGCCGGGCCGCGGCGCCGCACAGGCGGGCGGCCGGGCCGTCGGGAACCATTCTGATGCTCAGGGTAAACATTGATCACGGCGGAATATGCCATCATGGGGTCATGGGCAGGATGAAAAGGAGAGAGGGAATGCGTAAACCGTGTCTTGGAACGAAGCCGTGGAAGATGGCCCTGGCGGGCGCCGCGCTGGTGGCGCTGGCGGGCTGCCAGACACCGCCCGGATCGCGCGGCGGCGCGGGCGCGGCGGCCGCCTCGGCGCCGGCAGCCTCGCCGCAGCCGACGGGACCGCAGCATGCCATCGCCGACAATCGGCAGGCCCTGGACCTGCGGGTGTTCCTGGCCGATACTCGGTCCCGGCCCGGCTGGACGCCGGTCCCCCTGAAGCCGTCCGGCATGCTGTACGTACGACCGGACGCGGTCATCGGCCGCGGCGACCTGATCGGCATCCAGTCGGCCACCGACCAGAAGGGCGACGGCGTCCTGGTGCTGATCCTGGGCGACGAGGGCCTGCGCAAGCTGCGCGAGGCCACGGCGGCCAATCCGGGCCTGCGCCTGGCCCTGGTCGTGGGCCACACCATGCTGGCCGCGCCGGGCTATGCCGCGCCGATCACCCAGCAGCAGCTCGCCTTCGGCGTGGGTTCGGCGCGCAACGCCGAACTGGCCGCGCGTTCGGTCGCCGGGGTGGATGCCGCGCCGCCCGCCGGAGGCTTCTGAGGCCGCCGGGCCGTTCCCGGCGCGACGGCCGGACCGCCGCGCGTTGTTTTTTCGGCGCGGGCGGCGCGACGCTGAAGATTTCGCTTGCCTGAGTCTCGTCGAATCGGTAAAAATCTACGCATTGCGTATATAGGAGCCGATCATGGCGATTTCTCAGCAAGTCTTCCTGCGCGACGCGATGCGCCGCCTGAACCTGACCCGCGACGTGTTCGCGGCCCGCATCGGGGTCAAGCGCCGCGCCCTGGACACCTGGCTGTTGCCGGAAGGGTCCCAGGAGGCCCGCGCCATGCCGGAAGTCGTCTCGCGCTTCGTCACCGAGATCGTGGAAAACAGCGCGCTGATGGAAAAATATGCGCAAAGCGCACAATCCGGCCCGCTGCGTGACCGCATCGCCGTCAACAACAAGCACCAGCTCCTGTCCGTGGATCAGTTCACGCGCGAATCGGTGGAGGAACTGTTCCGCGTGGCCGACCTGATGCAGCCCATCGCGCGGCGGCGGAAAGTGTCCCGCGTCCTGGAAGGCGCGGTGCTGGGCAATCTGTTCTTCGAGGCCAGCACGCGCACGCGGGTCAGTTTCGGCGCGGCCTTCTGCCGGCTGGGCGGGTCGGTGTGCGACACCACCGGCTTCACGTTTTCGTCCATGGCCAAGGGCGAGTCCATCTACGACACCAGCCGCGTGATGAGCGGCTACGTGGACGCCATGGTGATCCGCCACCCCGAAAAGGGTTCCGTGGCCGAATTCGCGGCCGCGACCAACATCCCCGTGGTCAACGGCGGCGACGGCGCGGGCGAACACCCCAGCCAGGCGCTGCTGGACCTCTACACCATCCTGACGGAATTTTCGCGCCTGGGCAAACTGCTGGACGGCGCGCACATCGTCATGGCCGGCGACCTGAAATACGGCCGCACGGTGCATTCGCTGATCAAGCTGCTGGCCCTGTACCGGGGCATGAAGTTCACCCTGGTGTCCCCGCCGGGCCTGGAAATGCCCGAATACCTGCTGGACCAGGCCAGCCGCAACGGCCACGTCGTCGAGCAGACCCACGACCTGGCCGCCGGCCTGAAGGGCGCCGACGTGGTCTATGCCACCCGGGTGCAGAAGGAGCGTTTTTCCGGCGAGAACCTGGAAGGCTACTCGGCCGATTTCCAGGTCAACAAGGCCATCGTGGACGCCTGCTGCGGCCCGGACACCATCGTCATGCACCCGCTGCCGCGCGACAGCCGCGAGGGCGCCAATGACCTGGGCACCGATCTGAACCACGATCCGCGCCTGGCGATCTTCCGCCAGACGGACAACGGCATCCCGGTGCGCATGGCGATCTTCGCCGTGCTGATGGGGGTCGAAGGCCTGGTGCAGCATTCGCTGCGCGACGTGACCTGGGCGCCGCCGTCCCACATCGGTCCGGACGACAGCGTGTTCCACGGCATCGACTGACCGGAAGGCGAGGCCGCCGTGTCACGCGGCGGCCGTCGGACGCGAGCGATCCTCCCGCCCGCGCAGCGTCGTAAACCTTACGACGCGTCCTTTTCCAGCGTGACGCGCAGGATCTGTTCCTTGGCGCCCTCGACGAACTCGTCCGGGTTCCACTGCTTGCTGAATCCCTGCTTCAGGCCGACGTACAGCGCGCTTTCGTCGGCGGCCAGCGCCATCATGTTGGGAAACACGTGGGCGGGGATCTGCTGGGTGATCTTGTAGGTCTTGCCGTCCACGACGCTGATGGTGCCGCCGCGGAAATTGCTGACGTAGATCTCGTCGTGCTTCGGACTGTAGGACAGCGTGACCCCGCCCTTTCCGGTCGGGACGAAGGCCAGCTGCTTGCCGCTGTCGCGGTCGAACACGTACAGGCCGTCCTGTTCGTCCTTGACGTCGGGCCGGGGCTGGTGGATGAATTGCGAGGCGAAGATGCGGCCGCCCTTGGCGTCGACGGCCAGCCCCACCAGATTGTTCACGCGCGGCTTGATCTTGTCGTCCAGGCGGATGGTGTGGACGACCTTGCGCGTGACGGGGTCGATTTCATTGATGTAGTCGGACCCGGCGGTGAAGATGTGCCCGGTGGCGCGATCCAGGTGCAGCGCATAGCCGACCGAGGGGAAGGCGTTTTCGACCTCGCCCTTGATTTTCAGGGTTTCGCCGTCCAGGATCAGCAGTTTGTAGAACGAGCGGTACTTGTCGTTTTCCTTGACGCTGCCGATGTAGGCGGTGAACAGTTCGCTGGTCTGCGCGCTGTGGACGACGTGGCGCAGGTGTTCGTGCTGCGGTTCGCTGGGATCGACGTGCAGCCGTTCGCTGGTCAGCGCCACCTTGCCGGTCTTCGGGTCGACCTTGCTGATGCGCAGCGACGCGGCCTGGGTATGGCCGACGTACAGCCATTGGCCCTTCGCGTCCTGTGTCAGCGAGAACGCGCGGTACGGCATGGCGTAGCGGCCCTTGACGTCCAGCGTCTTGCCGTCGAAGGCATACAGGTAGCCCAGGTTGTCGTCCCGGCGCACGCGGTCCATGACCGAGGCGAACACCAGGCCGGTGGGGGCGTTGTATTGCAGTTCGTACAGCCCTTCCTCGGGATGCTCCAGGTAATTGGCGCTCATCCAGAGACGGTCCTTGGTGGATGAAGGGGGCGACGCGCCGAAGGCGGCGCCGGACAGGGAGAGCGCCAGGGCGGCGGTCAGGATGGCGGCGGTGCGCCGCGAGGACGGCGAACGAAGAGTGTTGCGCATGGAAGTTCTCGCTGAGGGTCTGAGGGTTGGGGATCGAGGGCGGGTCAGAGACCCGTCCACAGGTAGTCGGCGTGGCGGCCGTCGAAGCCGGCCGATGCCTCGGCCAGCACCAGGACCTTGACCCGGGGGAAGACCTGGTCCGCCCGCAGGTCGCGCAGGTGGACGGGAACCCCGAGGGTCTTCAAGGCATGGATGTTGCCGGTGAACAGAACGACAGGTTTCGGGGCGCGCAGCAGGGTCTCGGCCATGCGCCGGTCGCGCTGCATCTGCACCGCGACCATGCCGTCGAGCCTGTCGTCGTCGGCCCGCATGCCGTGGCTGTCGACGATGGTGTCGGCCAGCGTGCGGGCGATGGCGGGATCGCCGCTGAGCGTGCCGGCCGGCCGCGCGCCGCTGCGCAGGATGCCTTCGACTTCCGGGCGGTCGAGATTGGCGGCCAGTACCGGCGCCGGCTGCGCCATCAGCGCGGTGACCAGCCCGCCGTACTGGCGCCACGGCCAGCCGCGGCTCCAGTCCAGTTGCGCCTGCAGGGCCTCGTCGGTGGGCCGTGCGGTCGGGAATGCGCGCTGCGCCGCGTCGATGCGGGCCTGTTGCGAAACGGTGGCCATTTCCAGCACGTAGCTGCCCGCGGGACGTCGCAAGGGCAGGGCGCGCACCAGCCATTCCTCGATCTGGTGATGGGGGTACGCGTCGTGGCGTTCGCCGACGATGACGATGTCGGCCCGGGCGAGTTCATCCAGCAGCGCGTCCGCGCTCAGGACGCGGCCTTCGGCCCCTGACAGGATTTGGCCTTGCATGGCGGCCTGTGCCGGGGTTCCGGCCCGATGGCCGGCATCCGGCGGGTGCTGGCACGCGGTCAGCAGCAGGACCAGCAGCCCGCAGGCGAGACGCCGCGCGGCGGCGGACTGCGGAAAGGAGCGGGGAGCGGCGCCTGTCATCTAGGATCCAAGGACGATAGGTAATGAGAATAATAATCAATTTGATATCAAATTATAATGAAAGGATCGTTTTTTGCCAGGCGCCGGGCCTGGGGCGGCTTGATCTGGCTCAGAACCTGGCCGCCAGGGTCGCCGTCAGGCCATGGTCGCGCGTGCCGGAGGCGAAGCGGCCGGTATAGGCGATGCCGAGGGTGGTCGTGCGCGCGATCCGGACGTCCAGGCCGGTTTCGACCAGGGCGCCGTCCCGGGCGATGGGGGCGCCGGCCACCGTGAACGCGGTGCCGCCGGAGACGAACCGCTGTTGGCGCATGGCGGGCGTCACGTCGCCGCTGGCGTGCCGCCAGCCGAGCGTGCCGGACGGCGTGGCCTGCGCGGCGCCCAGGGAGACCCGGGTTTCCGCGCGGACGCCCAGGGTGGTGAAGGTGGTGTCCAGGGTCGAGTCCGGCGCGCTCAGCGCCGCCGGGCCGCCGTGTTCGGTGTAGCCGTCGGCGCGCAGGCGCGCGTGGGCCACGTTCAGGAAAGGCTCGACGCGGGTCTGTCCGAGCCGGATTTCATACCCCAGTTCGCCGAAGGCCTGGAGCGTGGCGGCGTCGCTGTCGCTGTCCAGGCGTTGGTCGAGCCCCGGAACCGACACCGAGCGGTGCGTCTCGGCGTCGTGCCAGGTGTAGGCCGCGCCGGCGCGCAGGGCGAGCGCCCCCCAGGCGGTGCCCCCGTAGACACCCAGGTGATAGTCCTGGCTGGAGCCGGAGGATCGGCGATCCCCGGAGTCGAAGTTCGAATGGCCGAAACCGCTCATCAGGCCCAGTCGCCAGCGGCCGACGAGTCCGTCCACGCCGACCAGCAGGCCGCCGGCGGATTGGCTCAGGCGCGCGGCATTGCCGTCGCCGTCTGCCGATCCCCAGGCGCCGTAGGCCTGGGACCAGAACGTCGGGCCGTCGTGCTCGCCGGTACCCGAAACCGGCAGCAGCCCCGGTGTCGCGTCCGACAAGGTGGGCGCATCCGTGCCGTAGCCGTAGGCCAGCAGTGGTGCCTGCGCGGCGCCCGGCGCGGCGAAGGCGGCGCGCAGGCGGTCGTTGGCCGCGTCGCGCGTGAAATGGCTGTTTATGATCAGCGCGGCCTGGGCCGAGGCATGGATCTCGCCCGACAATTGATCGAAGGCGTCGCGTGCCTGGCCGGCGGAAAGATTCAGGACCGCGTCGCGTACGGACTGACCGGCGGGCAGGCTTTCGACGGCGGTGCCGGTGGCGATCTGGTTGGGCGTGCGGCCGACGCTGCCGTAGCTGGTGTCGTTGCGCGTCAGGCGCAGGATGACGGCATTCGTGCCCTGGGTCAGCGAGGGGTCGAGAAAGGCCAGATTGGAGGTGACGACGCCGAAAGTGCCCGAAAGACCGCCCGCGGCCGACAGGATCGTGTAGTCGGTGGCGGGCGCGTAGTCGCCGGCGCCGGCCAGCACCCGCACGGTCGCGGTGGGATCGATCGTGGCCGTGCCGGTCGCCTCGATCCGGTCGGCCTGGCCGCCGGCGTCGGCCTCGACCTCGTAGACCGAGCCGGCGGCGAACCCGATATTGCCGGCGACGCGCAGGGTGCCGATGGAATTGCCGGGCGCGATGACGCCCAGGACCGTCGTATCGCCGACCGTGCCGGTGCCCTGGAGGCGGGCGCCTGCCAGGACCCGCACCGGTCCGCCGAGCGTGCCGTTCACCGCCAGCGCGCCGCCCGAGACGGTCGTGTCGCCGGTGTAGGCGCCGGTCCCGCTCAGGACCAGGGTGCCCGTGCCGGATTTCGTCAGGCCGCCATCGCCGGTGATGCCGCCCGCGTATTCGGTGTCGTCGTCCTGGTCGATGGCCAGGCCCGACCCCGGCCCCGTCCCCAGGTCGATCGTGCCGCCCGTGCCGGACAGCGCCGCCATCGTCAGGCCGAAACCATTGAGATCCAGCGTGCCGCCATTGACGACGTAGAGGGAGTTGTTGACCAGGCCGGTGGCGCTGCCGGCCCGAAGGACACCGCTGTCGACCGTGGTGCCGCCGGTGTAGGTGTTCGTGCCCGACAGGACCAGGGTGCCGGTCGACACGGCCAGGCCCGTGGTCGCGTTGCCGCCGTCCTGGATCGAGCCGGAGAACGTGGCCGTTCCCGCCGCGCTGACGGTCAGGATACCGGCATCGTTGCTGTTGTTGGTGATGAGTCCCGCGCCCGAGGCGCTGCTGATGTGTCCGACGGTGGTGCTGTGGCCGTTCAGGTCGAGGATGCCGCCCGGGCCCGAGACGGCGGTCGTGAATGTCACCGTACTGCTTGTGCTCAGGGCGTTGTCGGCCCCGATCTTCAGCGTGCCGCTTCTTCTCAATTCTTGATCGCCGCTGATGGCTCCGGTTACCAGGGCGTTGAGCATGCCGTTGTAGTCGATGGTCTGGGTGCCGCCGCTGATGGCACCGGCCGTCGATACGTTGAGTACGCTGTTGCCGCCGATCAGTTGGGCGCCGCCGCTGATGGCATGGGCGGCCGAGGCATTGAGTACGCTGTTGCCGTCGAAGTATTGGGTGCCGCCGTTGATGGCGCTGGCGGCCGATGCGTTCAGCCGGCTCTGGCTGTTGAAAAACAGGGTGCTGGTGCCGTTGATGGCATTGCCGGCTGTCGCGTTGAGCGCGCTGGTGTTGTCGAAGAACCAGAAACCGGTATTGATGATGTTTGCCGTGTCGGCCTCGAATACATCATTGCCGACGCAGGACTGAGGGTAGCTGCAATCGGCGAATGCCTGGGGCGACGCCGCCAGCGCCGCGAGGATCGTCACCGACAGTGCGGACAGGCGCGGTCCGGCGTCCTTGCGCCGTGCCGTCCCGTTCAAGCGCGTTTTCCCGCCGGGGGTGATTCTCCGCATTTCCGCCGTCTCCATGGCTGCCGATTCAAGAGACCGAAATGTAACGACGCCAGGCAGGGGCGTCATCCCTACTAAATAGTGGGGGAGGGCTTGCGCGGGCGGATCAGGTGTCCCGGGGCGCCTGGTTCAGCCACAGGCTCATCAGCCCGGCGCGGCTGCGCACGCCGAACTTGCGGAAGATCGCGACGACGTGCTGGTGCGTGGTGGAGACCGCCAGGCCGAGCTGGTCGGCGATGCGCTTTTCCGGCGCGCCGGTCAGCAGCAGGCGGAGCACCCTGTGTTCCGTGGGCGTCAGCGGACTGGAGGCCATCGTCAGTCCGTGGCTGAGCACAGAGGCCGTGGATGGCTTCGGTGTCCGCGGGATCCATGAGGCTGTGTGCCAAAACGCAGCTGTGTACAGTCATCTGAAATTGAGGCGGCTTTCCCACCTCGCGGCTTGCAAGCCGCTCGGAATGCGACTGCCCGAAATAGTCCGCAGCGACTATTTCGTGTCCGATCGCATCCCGCCCAGCGCCGCCACCAGGTCGTCCAGCATGCGCGCGAGTTCGCCCGCCATCAGGGCGAAGTCGGCCTCGAACTGCTCGGCCTCGTTGGCGGCCTGGGCGTCCTGGTGTTCCTTCAGCACGTCCAGGGGCGCGACGCGCTTGATGTCCAGGTTCTCGGTCAGCACGAAGGACACGCGGTCGTTCCAGGTCATGGCCAGGCGCGTGCACTGCTTGCCCGCCTGGACGTGGCGGCGGACCTCGTCCAGCTCGACCGTCTGGCGCACGTAGCGCACGGTGGCGCGCGATTCGCCGGTGGAACGCAGTTCCGTGTCCTGGTCGATGGTGAAGCCGGCCGGGGCCTCGTCCTCGGACAGCCACAGCGTCATGGCGGCGCCCGGCGACATTTCCACGTGCAGCGGCACGATGGGGAAGGGCGTCAGCGTTTTGGCCAGCAGGCCCAGGACCTCGTCGCTGCGCGCGGTGGCGGCGGCGTCGATGGCCACCCAGCGGTTCACGGTGTCGATCCAGACGCGGGTGTCGTGGGCGATGACGAAGGCGCGCGGCAGCAGCTCCATCGTCATCTGCTCCTTGATTTCCTTCATCTGCTTGCGGCCGGGCTTGTAGCCCTGCTGTTCTTCCATCTGCAGGGCGCGCGCGCGGCTGGCCTGGTTGACGACCGTGGCCGGCAGCAGCTTCTTTTCCGTCTGCAGGCGCAGCAGGATCTGGCCGTGCTGCGCGTAGGCCAGGCCGCCGTCCTCGCGCGGGGGCAGCCACCCCGACACCTGGCTGTCCTGGCTGCCGCCGGGCTGGAAGGCGAGGGGTTCCAGGGCCGCCTCAAGGTCGGCGGCGGTCAGGGAAGCGTTGGGGGCGAGGCGATAGAGTTTGAGATTCTTGAACCACATGGTCTTGTCGAGCGGGCCGGCGGGCGGCGGTGAAAACGGGACTTGATTGTACGCGGTAAAGAAGAGTCGGCCGGTTCAGCGCGCCAGCGTCCGCGCCCAGGCCTTCAGTCCCGGGTGCCGCCGGTCCTTGTCCGACAGGATGGGATCCTGGACGGGCCAGGGGATCGCCAGGTCCGGGCAGTCCCAGGCCAGGCCGCCCTCGTCGGCCGGATCGTAGTAGTCCGTGCACTTGTACTGGAATGTCGCGGCCTCGCTGGTGACGCAGAAGCCGTGCGCGTAGCCGGGCGGGATCCAGATCTGGCGGTGATTGTCGGCCGACAGCTCCACCGCCACGTGTTGCCCGAAGGTGGCGGACCGGGGGTCGATGTCCACGGCCACGTCGAAGACGGCGCCCTCGGTCACCTGGATCAGCTTGCCCTGCGGGCGGGTGCGCTGGAAATGCAGGCCGCGCAGCACGCCGCGCGCGGAGCGCGAGACATTGTCCTGCACGAAGGCCAGGTCGATGCCGACGGCCTCGCGGTAGCGGCGGGCGCTGAACGATTCCAGAAAATAGCCGCGCGCGTCGCCGAAGACGCGCGGCTCGATGATGCGCACGCCGGGCAGGACGGTGTCGATGACTCTCATCGTCCGCCGCCCTCGCGCGCCAGGGCCAGCAGGTACTGTCCGTAGTCCGTCTTGCCCAGCCGTGCGCCGCGTTCTTCCAGCCCGGCGCGGTCCAGCCAGCCGTTGTTGAAGGCGATTTCCTCCAGGCAGGCGACCTTCTGTCCCTGGCGGCGTTCGATGGTCTGCACGTAGGTGCCCGCGTCCAGCAGGCTTTCGTGCGTGCCCGTGTCCAGCCAGGCGAAGCCCCGGCCCAGCAGTTTGACGTGCAGGTCGCCGCGCCGCAGGTAGGCGTTGTTCACGTCGGTGATTTCCAGTTCGCCGCGCGCCGAGGGCCGCACCCGGCGCGCGATGTCCACCACGTCGTTGTCGTAGAAGTACAGGCCGGTGACGGCATAGGGGGATTTCGGTTGGGCGGGCTTTTCCTCGATCGACACGGCGCGCCCGTCGGCGTCGAATTCGACCACGCCGAAGCGCTGCGGGTCCGCGACCCGGTAGCCGAAGACGGTGGCCCCCGAGGCCCGCTGGGCGGCCTCGCGCAGCATGCCGCTGAAGCCGTAGCCGTAGAAGATATTGTCCCCCAGCACCAGGCAGACCCGGTCGCCGCCGATGAAGTCCGCGCCGATCAGGAAGGCCTGGGCCAGTCCGTCGGGCGAGGGCTGTTCCGCATAGGACAGGGCGATGCCGAAGTCCGACCCGTCGCCCAGCAGGCGCCGGAATCCCGGCAGGTCGTCGGGCGTGGAGATCACCAGCACGTCGCGGATGCCGGCCAGCATCAGCACCGACAGCGGATAGTAGATCATCGGCTTGTCGTAGATGGGCAGCAGTTGCTTGGACACGCCGCGCGTGATCGGATGCAGCCGGGTGCCGGAGCCGCCGGCGAGGATGATGCCTTTCATGGAGCGCCTGGGGGGATCTGGGCCAGACGCCAGTGTAGCGGGGAACGGGGCGGGGCGATGCGGGGATCAGGCGGCGGTTTCCGGGCGGCCCTGCCGGTTCGGGGCGCGTGCGGGAACTTGCGATGGATGGTTCAAAGCCAGGCTTCCTGTTCGGCCTTGCGGCCTTCGGTCCGCATGGCCTGGCACAGGGCGCGCAGTCCGTCCGGCAGTTCGGGGCGCCCCAGCAGGCGATCCAGCAGGCGGCGGTCATGCGCGTTCAGCGGCCAGGTCTGGGCGGTGGCGGTCCATTCGGCCACGCCCATCCGGTGTGGTGCCCAGGCCAGGCCCATGGATTGCCAGAGATCCCCCACTGAACAGGCGATGTCCACGCCGGAAGGGTCCGCGTCGGCGCTGATCCAGGCCGGCGCGGGGGCCAGGCGCAGCAGATGGGCGACGGCGTCGCGCCAGGCGGTCGGCGGCCGGCCGGGCATCCAGAGCAGCGCCGTGCCAGGCGCCGGTTGGCGGGCCTGGCGTTCGAAGCTGGCGCGGTTTTCGATCAGCCACCAGCGTTGCGGCGTCGCGGCGGCGTGGGCGCGGATCAGATCGTCCAGGGGCAGGCCGATGCAGTGCAGATGGCCGAGCGACAGGGTCTGCCCGGCGGGCCAGTGCAAAGTCACATCGCCCGCGAGCCAGGCCATCAGGGCGAAGCGCGCAATGCGCAGGCGTTCGAGGTCGAAGCCCGATTCCAGCCAGCGCCAGTCGGCCTCGGTCAGGGCCTTGGTGTCGCCGCCGGCGCGCAGGGCGAAGTCGCGTCGCGTGCCGGATTCGCCGGTGTCGTGCCAGGCCGCCAGAGCGCGCAGCAGATCCAGCCGCCGCGCGAGCCGGTTGGGCCCCTGGGACCGATCCTCGGCCAGCTGCGCCAGGGCGCGCTCCAGTTCGTCGAGCAGGTCCGGGTCGGGATCGGCCGCGTCGGTGCGCCAGGCTCGCAGCCGGTCTGCCGCCTGATCGAGCAATGCCTGCCGCGTTTCGGCCCGTCGACCCGGCCCGGCGACGTCCAGCAGCGCCTGCAGACGCGGCAGGTCGCGCCAGATCAGCGCGTCCCATTGCCATGCGCCGCCCTGCAACTGTTCGCAGCGGACGATCCAGCCCTGATCCAGCAGCTGTGCGCAAAGGGCCTCCGCCCGTTCGATGCCGGCGGGGCCGGCGTCCTTGATCAGCGCGCCGCGCGTGCGCCTGCGTGCGTCGTGGCGCACCCAGCGGCACAGCAGATCGCGCGGTTCAGGGTCGAGCAGGGGTGGTGCTTCCGGGACGGGGACGTCCGCGCGGCGTTCGCGCCGGGTCCGGCTTTTGGCTTCGTCGATCCAGCCCGGTGTGTTCATGGCGACGCCCTCAGACCGCCGCTTCCGCCCGCCGCTGCAGCACGCCGATGGGCGGCGCCCAGCGCGCGTCGCGCGGTTTCTTGGACGTGACCAGGGTGATGTCGGCCGGTTCGAAGACTTCCACGTTGTGCGTGATCGGGGTGGTGAGCACGTACTGGGCGCGGGTGGATTTCAGGAAATGGCCGACCAGCTGGATGTTGCGCACGTCCAGGTGGGCGAAGGGCTCGTCGATGAAGACGAAGCCGCCGGACATGTCGTCGTCCTTGAGCAGGCCGACCAGCAGGATCAGGGACTTGATCACCTGCTGGCCGCCCGAGGCCTCGCCGTCGTTCAGGCCGATGCGGCCCTTGCCGTCGAAATTGAAACTGACCTTCAGTTCGGCCTGGCGCAGCACGTTGTCGTCGTTGTCCAGGTGGGGCAGGTCGGCGACGACCTCGACGCCGGCCAGGGCGCCCAGGTCGGTGATGTTCTTGCGGTAGCGGCGCACCGTGGCGCGCAGCACGTCGATGTAGCGCTCGCGGGCGTTGGCCACGGCCGTGCCGGCTGCCGCGTTGCGCGCCTTGCAGGTCTCCAGCCGGACCGCCTGGTCGCCGACCGTGGTCTGCATCAGGAACTCCTTTTCCTCGACGGTGGCGTCGGTTTCCCACTGGCCGTCCCGCAATTCCTGCTCGATGGCTTCGGCGCGCAGCCTGGCCTGCGTGACATTCTGATAGTGTTCGAGCAGCGCGCGCCGCTTTTCGCGGGCGATCCAGTGCGCGGGAAAGCGCCGTTTCAGCGCGTGCGATGCCGCGATCCGGTCGCCCAGGCCCTCGCGGGTCTCCCGCCATTTGCGTTCGGCCTGCTCGGCTTCACGGGTGCCTTCGGCCAGGCGCTGCTGCAAGCCCTGATAGCGGTTGTCCGCGCGATTCTGGTCGATGATGGCTTGTTTGTGCGCCTCTTCCAGGGCCTGCCAGCGTTCGCCTGCCTCGATGCGCGCCTGCTTCAGGGCCGGCCACTGCTGGCGCGCGCGCTCGAAGGCTTCGCTGTCGCGGATCAGCGTTTCGGCGGCGCGATGGCCTTCGCCCGCTTTCCGTGCCGCATCCAGCTGGCGGCGCAGCGCCTGCTCCTGCTGGGCGAGGTCGGCCAGTTGCCGGTCCAGTTGCGCCACTTGCCGTTCCAGCGCCTCGGTGCGCGCGGTCAGCGCGGCGGCGCCGAACTGGTGCTCGGACGGGTCGATCCAGACGCTGCGTCCGCCCCGGCGGTCGCGCCAGTAGGCCTGGGGCGTGATCCACTCGCCGCCTGTCCGCGCGCCGGCCTGGGTGTCGGCGACCCGGCGGATCTGCGCCAGCTGGTGCAGCAACCAGCCGGGCGCGGTGTCGGCGAAGCGCAGGACGGCCAGCAGACTGTCGGGCGGCGGGGCGGACGGCGCGTGTTCGGCGTCGGCCACCAGATAGTGGCGGTAGCGTTCCTTTTCCGCCAGGGCCATGGCCCGGCCCTCGTCCTGGGGATCGTCCAGCACCACCACCCAGCGCGCGGCGCGCAGCACGCCTTCGGCGGCGTCGCGCCAGGCGTCGTCCGTGATCTCGATGACATCGGCCATCAGGTGGTGGCCGATGTCCTGCTGGCGCAGGGTGCGCTGGAAGCGCTGGACCTCGGGGGGCGGCGGCGCCTGGCGCTGGCCCCGCAGGCCGTCCAGGGCGGCGCGGACCCGTTCGCGGCGGGCGCTGGCGTCGTGCCAGCGGCGGTCCAGGTCGGATTTTTGCGCTTCCAGGTCGCGCACGCGTTCGGCCAGCTGGGCGGCGTCGCCTTCGATGGCGGCCAGGCCCTGCAATTCGTCGGCCTGCCTGACCCGCTCTTCCACGGGTTTTTCCGCCTCGCGGGCCTGTTGCAGGGCGGACTGCGCGTCCGCTTTCCGCCGTTCGACGTCCTGGACGCGGTCCTGGGCGGCCTGGCGGGCTTCCAGCCATTGCAGCAGTTTCGCCTGCTCCTCGGCCCGCTGGCGCCGCTGCGCCGACTGGTGCAGGCGCTGGCGGCGCAGTTCGTTCAGGCGGGCGGCCGCGTCGTGGCGGTCCTCGTGCCATTCCAGCACCGGCACGACCTCGGTCGCCAGCGTTTCACGCTCGCGCAGCTTCATCTGGTACTGGCGGTACTGATTCACGCGCGCCACGAGTTCGGCCAGTTGCGCGCGGCCGTGCGCCAGTTCGCGTTCGGCGATTTCGACCTCGGCTTCCTGCTCGCGCAGATGGCGGCGGGCCTCTTCGTAGCGGTCCAGCACTTCCTGGTCGCCGAACACGTCGAAGACCAGGCGCAGCAGTTCCTTGGGCGAGTATTCGCACAACCGGTCGGTCTGGCCCTGTTCCAGGGCCAGCACGCGGGCGATGGCGCGCGACAGGCCGGCGCCCTCCAGGCGCTTGCGCCAGTGCTCGATGCCCAGCCAGTCCTTGTCGGGCGCCTGGACCAGGGTCTCGATGGGCACGTCGCCGTCGGCCATCAGGTAGCGGCGCTGCCAGTCGCCGCCGTTGCGGTCGATGCGGCAGGCCAGGGTCACCTGGTCCGCGTACAGCAGGTTGCGCGCGAACGGCCGGCTGGAGGTCTGGCGGCCGTGTGGCCGGTTGTCCACCACGGCGCGCAGCCAGGTCGTGTCGGCGTTGGCGTGGCGCGCGTAGGTCTTGTAGTTGCGCCCGCCCGAACAGTCCAGTCCCAGCAGGGTGCGCATGGCGTCGAGCAGCGTCGTCTTGCCGGATCCGTTGGGGCCGGCCACGGTGATGATGGCGCCGTCCAGCGGCAGCGTCAGGCGCTGGCAGTAGTCCCACTGCAGCAGTTCCAGGGATTGCAGGTGAAACATCAGTCCTCGTCCTCCGCGTGCGGGTCGGTGCCGGATGGCGGCGCGTCGTCTTCATCCTCGGCGGCGCGGGTCGCCGGATCGGCGGGCGTCGGGTGCGAGCCGTCGTCGCGCGCCGGCGCGGCTGCATCGGTTTCCGCCTGCCGGCGCGCGCGCGCCAGCACGTCGCCCAGCGCGCCTTCCAGGATGCGCGGCGCCAGCGCGTCGTAGTCCAGCAGCAGGTCCAGCAGTGGCCCTTCGCCGATGTCGTCGCCCTTGCGCACGATGAATCCCCGGGTCTCCAGGCGCTTCAGGTTGCCGTCCATGCGGGTCTTGCGGCCGAGCTGGGGGCCGAAGTCGGCCAGCAGCGCCTTGTACGACACCACCGGACTGACGCTGGCCGCGCTGGGGATCGGGCGTTCGGTGGTGAACATGTCCGCCTGGCCCTCGGTTTCCGCCGTCGCGGCGCGGGCCGCCTGGCGCTCGCGCTTGGGCAGTACGATCAGCGACCACAGCAGCACCAGCAGCGAGACCGCGTCGCGTGGCAGGCGGGCGTTGTTGTTGGCGTTCAGGCCGGTTTCGCCGAAGACCGCGGTTTCTGCGCCGCGCAGCAGGGCGACGCAGACGTGGTCGGCGTGGATGTTGTCGACCAGGCGCAGGCCCGACAGGGCCAGGCGGTCCTGCACCGTCTGCCACAGCTCGGCGTCGATCAGCGCCCGGCGTATGCGCGGGTGCCGCCGGGGCAGCCAGCGGCTGGCCAGCAGCTCGGCGATCAGCAGGGCGGCGTCGTCCAGGGTTTCATGCATGGGATTCGTCCGGTGAGTCGGGTTCCAGGGTGCCCGCGCTGATGAGGGCGACGTAGGGATCCTGCGCGGGCTGGAGTTCGGGACGCAGCGCGGCATGCCAGGGCGAACGCGCCAGGTCGCCCGTCAGGCCCCGCAGGGCGCGCGCCTGTTCGTCGCCCAGCAGCGGCAGCAGCTGCATCCGGTAGGCGGCCTGGGCATAGCGGCCGCCCAGCACCGCGTCCGTGACTGGGCGCGCGGCAGGCGGTTCGCCGGGCGGTGCGGCCTCCGTCCATCGGGCCAGCTGTCCGATCAGGGTTTCCAGTTCCTCCGGCATGCGCAGGGCTTCCAGCGTGCCGGGTTCGGCCCGCGCGGCCGGCGGCAGGCCCTGGGCGCGGCGCGGATCGGGCCGGTCGCGGTCGAGTTCCGCCTCGGCCACGTCGACCAGTTCGTGGCCACTGACGAAGACCGGATGGGGGCTGGCCGACAGGGCGCCGCCCAGCAGTTCGTGCAGGTCGCCGCGCGTCCGCAGCCACTGCCGGACGTCGGAACTGGTGATGCCGGTGCTGCCCAGCGTGATGCGCCGGCGGTCGGCCTGCTGCAGCGCGCGCGTGAACTGGCTGGCCATCGACAGCAGGCGCGCCTGCCCGCGCCCCAGGGCGCGCGCCTCGCGTTCCAGGCGCGGGTCGTCGTGGTCGCCGCGGATCAGCGCCGTCAGGGCCTCGCCCGCCCGCTCGACCAGCTGCAGGGCGCGTTCGAAGCGCGGCTGGGCGTCCCGCAGGCGGGCTTCCGAGCCGCTGGCGATCACATCCGCGAATTCGTCGTGGCGCCGCGCCAGCTGGGCGTGCAGGTGCTGGATCTGGCCGGCGTCGGACAGCCCCAGCGCCTGGGCGCCGGCCACCTGGGCCAGCAGGGACGCCATTTCGTCGTCCTCGCCGGCGCCGCGCGCCAGCGGCGCCAGCAGGCCCTGCAGCTGCTGGGCGAGCGCGGACAGGTGATAGTCCTGGTCGGTGGCGTCCCAGACCAGCAGGTCCAGTTCACGCAGCCGCTTGAGCGTCGCGTCCAGGGCCTCGGGCCGCAGGCTGAAGAACAGCTGGTTCAGGTCTTCCCGCTGCAGCCGGCCCTGGGACTGGGCGGCCAGTTCCAGGAACACCCACAGGCGCAGCCGGGCCGTCGCCTGGCCGCCCGACAGCAGGCCGCGCAAGGCGTCCAGGATTTCCAGCCGCTGTCCCAGCAGCCAGGCGAGCGGCGCTTCGGCCGCGAGCGCGGGGTCGCGGAAATGGCTTTCGAACGAGCCGGTGTCGTGTTCTTCGTGGAGGGGTTGCGAATCCATGGCGGAGCCCGGCGGGATCGTTCGCCGGAGGTGGGGTGACGGGTGGTCGGCGGCCGTAAAATGTACCACGCGCGCCGGACTGGCCGGCGGCCGAACGATGATCGAAAGGAAAGGCGCGATGTGCGGTTTGGTGGGGTTTCTGGGGATCGGCCGCGGGCATGACGCGCGCGAGGCCGCGGCCGTCCTGGAGCGCATGGCCGACACCATCGTGTCGCGCGGGCCGGACGATGCCGGCGTCTGGACCGACGGGTCCGGCATCGGGCTGGCCCATCGGCGCCTGTCCATCCTGGATCTGTCGGCGGCGGGGCACCAGCCCATGACCGGCCCCTCGGGGCGGCACGTGATCGTCTTCAACGGCGAGATCTACAACCACCTGGACCTGCGCCGGGAACTGGAGCAATCCGGCCTGGCGCCGGGCTGGCGCGGCCATTCGGACACCGAGACCCTGCTGGCGGGTTTCGCGGCCTGGGGGATCCGCGCCACGGTGGAACGCTGCATCGGCATGTTCGCCTTCGCCGTCTGGGATACGCAGACGCGCGTGCTGACCCTGGGGCGGGACCGCCTGGGCGAAAAGCCCCTGTACTACGGCTGGCAGGGCGCCGGGGACGAGGCCTGCTTCCTGTTCGGCTCCGAGCTCAAGGCGCTGCGGGCGCATCCGCGCTGCGCGGCGGAGGTCGACCGCGACGCCCTGTGCCTGCTGATGCGGCACAACTACATTCCGGCGCCGCATTCCATCTATCGTGGCATTTCCAAGCTGCCGGCGGGCTGCCTGCTGACGGTGTCGCCCGACCGTCGCGAGCCGCAGGTGGAAACCTACTGGTCGCTGGCTGAGGTCGCCGTGTCCGGCAATCGCGCGCCGTTCGCCGGGTCGGATCAACAAGTCACCGACGCGCTGGAGGACCTGCTGAAGTCCGCCGTGCGCCAGCAGATGCTGGCCGATGTGCCGCTGGGCGCCTTCCTGTCGGGGGGTATCGATTCGTCCACCGTGGTGGCGCTGATGCAGGCCCAGTCCGCGCGCCCGGTCAAGACCTTTTCCATCGGCTTCCACGAGCAGGGCTACAACGAGGCCGAGCACGCCCTGGCGGTCGCCCGGCACCTGGGCACCGACCATACGGAACTGTACGTCACGCCGGAACAGGCGCTGGACGTCATCCCCCGGCTGCCGACACTGTATTGCGAGCCTTTCGCCGATTCCTCGCAGATCCCGACCTTCCTGGTGTCGCAGCTGGCGCGCCGGCACGTCACGGTCTCGCTGTCGGGCGACGCGGGCGACGAACTGTTCGCCGGCTATGGCCGCTATGTGCGCAACAGCCGGCACTGGGAACGGATCGCCCGCCTGCCGCGCGGCCTGCGGAAACTGGCGGCCGGAGGCATCCGCACGCTGTCGCCCGAGGCCTGGAACGCCGTGCTCGGGCTGCTGCGGCCGGCGCTGCCCGGGTCGCTGCGCGCCGCGCCCGGCGAGAAACTGCACCAGGGCGCCCGCAAGCTGTCGGCCGAGCGCATCGACGATCTGTACCTGCAGTCGATCTCGCGCTGGGAACCGGAAAGCCTGGTGATCGGCGGACGTGAACCCCCGACCTGCCTGCATGGCCGGCCCCTGCCGCTGGAGGGCCTGGACGGGATACAGCGCCTGATGGCCCTGGACGCCATCACCTATCTGCCCGACGACATCCTGGTCAAGGTCGACCGGGCCGCCATGGGCGTGTCCCTGGAAAGCCGCGTGCCGTTCCTGGATCACCGCGTGGTGGAATTCGCCTGGCGGATCCCGCAGTCGATGAAACTGCGCAACGGCACGGCCAAGTGGATCCTGCGGCAGGTGCTGTACCGGCACGTGCCCCGTGAACTGATCGAGCGGCCCAAGAAGGGCTTCGCCGTGCCCGTCGGCGACTGGCTGCGCGGCCCGCTGCGCGGCTGGGCGGAAAGCCTGCTGGACGAATCGCGCCTGCAGCGGGAAGGCTTCTTCGATCCCGCGCCGGTCCGGCGGACCTGGGCGGAGCATCTGTCGGGGCGCCGCGACGCGCAGTATCCGCTTTGGGGCGTGCTGATGTTCCAGGCGTGGCTGGAGCAATAGCCGGAGGGCTTTTCGCCGCTGCCCCGAGGTATCGAGTAGGGTGAGGGGTTGCCCCCTCAGCCCTCTCACACCACCGTACATGCGGTTCCGCATACGGCGGTTCAGTGGATACGCTGGAGGCGGACCACCGTCTCATGGATCGAGACCAGTCCGAGCC
>Ga0222419_100573_pt1 | contig 28660 bp, 25 predicted proteins | sample 1B20Ametagenome_FD_182474 | JGI IMG/M metagenome (GOLD analysis project Ga0222419, IMG submission 182474) | Enriched microbial communities from leaf-cutter ant dump, University of Wisconsin, Madison, United States - 1B20A (version 2) | ecosystem: Environmental > Terrestrial > Nest > Insects nest... | reverse complement strand
TATCGGGCGCACCGGAAATGACCAGATACAGGACTATCAGTATTTAGGTACTTACTCTTCTACTGCCGGATATTTCGGCACCTCTACACTGGTGCCAAACAGAATAAGTAATCCTAACTACCGTTGGGAGACGATTGATAAATTGGAGGGTGGTCTGGAACTTGGCTTTTTCAATGACAGGTTGCAGATCAATGGAAGTTATTTCCGGAACCAGACAAAGAATCAACTTGTCGGGTATTCTCTACCTACGCTCACAGGCTTTACTACTGTCATTGCCAACCTACCAGCGGTTTTAAGGAATACCGGTGTAGAACTGGAAGCAACTACGGTGAACATCAGGAACAAAAACTTTAGCTGGACAACTTCAGCAAACCTGACCATACCGAATAGTAAATTGGTGTCCTACCCTAATTTTGAAGCAAGTTCGTATACAACACGTTTTAAAATTGGCGAACCGCTATACCAACGCTACGTGTACAAATCTAACGGTATAAATCCCACAACCGGAATCTATGTATTTGAAGACTTGACTAAAGATGGCTCAGTGAATACCCTGGATAGGTATCTGGTGAACGTTGCCCGGAAATATTACGGAGGGTTTAATAATACCGTTAACTACAAAGGCATTAGCCTGGATATATTTTTGCAATTTGTGAAACAACCCGGTTATCCATTTACCCCGCAAGTGGCTCCGGGGCGCTATCTCGTGAGCGGATCAAATGTAACCACCGACTATTTAGATCGGTGGAAGTCTGCTACAGAGCGAGGCAAATACCAGAAATACACCGCACTGTTAGCCTCTGCTACCAGCGCTGCCTGGGAACAATATATGGCTAGTGATGCCACCATAGTTGATGCTTCCTTTATCCGCCTTAAAAACGTAGCGCTATCCTGGCAGTTGCCGATCAAATGGACAAGCCGTGCAGGCTTACGTTCTGCACGTATTTATGCTCAGGGGCAAAACCTGCTCACCTTCACGAAATTTGGAGGTGCCGACCCGGAAACGCAAGGATTTGGTGGCCTTCCCGGCCTACCCACGCTTAGGGTGTTTACTGGTGGCATTGAAATCTCGTTATAAACCTTCTCAGATCACGAAAATGAAAAACATATACATATACGCTACTCCGATTATAGTAGCCCTTACTATACTTTCAGGTTGCAAAAAGCTGGTGGAGATCGACGTTCCAAAAAATCAGTTGGTGAATGAAAATGTATTTGAAAGTAAGGAGACAGCTAATGCCGCAATGTTAGGCGCGTACGCAACGATGTACCTTCCCGGCGCAGACAATTCTTATCTCATGTCATTTCTTACGGGCTTGTCATCTGACGAGTTTACCAACTTCGGAACAATTTACGAAGAAGTCTACGTGAATAAGATCAGTCCAATAAACAACAACAGTGCAGCCCCATTCTGGACTTCTGCTTATAAACTGATTTACCTCCTAAATGGGATTATTGAGGGGTGTAATGCCTCAACCATGCTCGAACAGCCGATCAAAAAGCAACTGATCGCAGAAAGCCAGTTTTTGCGTGCCTTTTGGTACTTCAATCTGGTCAACCTGTATGGAGAGATACCTCTAGTCTTAACAACGAATTATACGGTAAATGCAACCCTGCCAAGAACGGCCTCGTCTAAGGTGTACGAGCAAATCGTCGCAGACCTTTTGGCTGCACAATCAAATCTAAATTCATACTATGTCGGAAATGATGGCCTTACAACAAGCACTGAGCGTATTAGACCTAATCAATCTGCTGCAACAGCTCTTCTGGCCAGAGTATACCTCTACACAGGCAATTATTCGGCTGCTGAAAGCATGGCTACTGCTGTCATTAATACTACTGCGGTTTATGATTTAGAAACGCTTAACAATGCCTTCCTGAAAAACAATAAGGAAGCGATCTGGCAAACACAGGTTAATACGAACAGCGGGTATAACACCCCAGAAGGGAATTTCTTTATACCCCAGACGAACCCTGTTATTGAAAACAGGCCCGTATTGAGCGCTCAACAATTGGCTGCATTTGAGGCAGGTGATCAACGTAAGGTAAATTGGGTGGGCAAGATTACGGTGTCAGGTACAGATTATTACTACCCGTTTAAATATAAAATCCGCTTGGGTTCCAGCGCGACAGCAACAGAATACCCAACCTACATACGGTTAGCAGAAATGTACCTGATCAGGGCAGAAGCCAGGAACGAATTGAATAACGTCGCTGGGGCTATAGCAGACCTCAATAGAATTAGAAGCAGGGCGCGTGCAGCGGCGACGGTAGACACACCGAACCCATTGCCTGCACTATCAGCCGATCTGACAAAGGAGCAATTGAGAATTGCCATACTTCATGAACGTCAAACAGAACTCTTCACCGAAGGGCATCGATGGTATGATCTGAAGCGTACTAAAAATATAGATCAGGTGATGAGCACAGTAACACCGCTGAAAGGTGGTGGACAATGGGCCAGCTACAAGCAGCTGTGGCCGATTTGGGATACAGAATTATTGAATAATAGAAATTTAAAGCAAAACGATGGATACTAATTATAGACATACCTTGTGGATACTTACAATGCTGTGGTGGATTGTAGGACAGATCAACAATTGTCAGGCACAGGACAAAACGAAGTACCCAAAAGTGGGTGATACCATAGAAGATCATTTATTCACTGATCTGGGAAACTATCCTAAAAAATCAGTAAAAATCAGTGACTTTAGGGGGAGATGGCTAGTTTTAGATTTTTGGGGCAGAGGTTGTGGGAGTTGTGTAGCCAGTTTTCCCAAAATGGATTCATTGAAGAGGAAGTTTGAAGGCAGAGCAGAAGTCATGTTTGTAGCTATGTATGAAGACCTGAATCCCGAAAAACCAGAGAAGCCAATCACCAAAGATTTTTTCGAAAGAAGAAGAGAAAATTATGATCTAAGTTTCATAAACGCCTATGATAGTACTGTACAAAAAAAATATGATATACGTGGCGTTCCAGCGATTTTTTTGATTGATCCGGATGGCGTGATCCGCGCGAAGATGGTAAGTATAAACCAAAATCAGCTTGCTGCATTTATGGATGGGGAAACCCCGGTATATGCCAGATCAATTTCTGCGACTGAAGACCGCCAAATGGTCGAAGTGCGGAAAAAAACACCTAAGAGAATTTTTCCTGATTTTACGCAATTGCTATCTGATTCCGCAGTTCTATCCATGAGTTATTTGGTGAACGCACGAGATGAGTTTTTTGACGTATACAGATTTGGCTTATACAAAAATTCGAAGCCTGAACGACAGGGAAAAATTGGAATCGCTACTTGTGGAGGTGCATCACTAGATGAGTTGTACCGTCTCGCTTATACAGGTTATGAAAGCTGGGATATTCAGGATGATTCTTTATATCGATCTTTGAACCAGGCAGTAATTTTCGATAGTAAAAAGCTAGATTCTCTTCATTTCAAGGTGAATGCAGATGGGTCGATTGATGGTTTATTTACGTACAGGCAATTTCTTCCTTTCGATTTAACAACTGAGGAACAGAGGCGAGCTATATTTTTGAAAGATTTAAACCAAACTTTTAATGTTTCAAGCAAGATTGAACAGCGAGAAGTAGATTGCTTCCGTGTGACCGTGAAGGACAAGCAAAAGGTACTGAAATTAAAAACCAGGGGTGGTAATAGTTCACATGGATATGCTAAAAATAGTATTGATAGAGTATATCGAAACTTAAGCGTCTGGGAAATAGTTCGTTGGGCAGGTATACAGAGCGGTCTTAAAAGCATAGGAAGAGGTGGCAAACCAGTCATTGTAGATGATACGCAATTGCCCTACAAGGTTGATTTGGATTTCAATGCTGATCCTTCGGATTGGAAAGCAGTGCTGAATTTTATGAGGTCTAAAGGATTTGACATTATCTCAGGAAAAACGCTGATGAACTGTATTGTTGTTTATGATTAACAAGAAAGGGCCGGTGAATACGGCCCTTTTGACTACTCTAAACGCCCTGTTAAATATGTAGTACCATTAAACGTGTAAAACACTGTTAATGATTCATCGGGAAGCACATATGTACAAGGAGCGCCGGCGTGCGTGCAATCTTGTTGGGTTGTTGCAGGCACATAGGTAGTTCCGTTCCATATTGCGCCCTCAGTGGCGCGTACCTTTGTAGCCATTGCGCCGCCAATGGCAGCGAAAACGAATATAGTTCCTAATATGATTCTGGATTTTTTCATCTTGTTTGGTTTGATGTAAATCATGTTGCTTACTCTAGTGGAAGGTTTTCAGCGGCTCCTTCTCAATTTATATATATCGGTAGTCTACTAAGGTTCCAGAAAAGCAGGTACGAAAGTAGTCCCATTGTGCGTGTAGAATCGCGTAGTTGATTCATCTGGCAGAGTGTAGATACAGGGCGCACTTGCTCCGCGACATGCAGCCTGAGTTTGTACAGCCACATATTGGCTGCCATTCCAGATTGCTCCGTCAGTAGCTCTTACCTGTGAAGCCACGGCACCGCCTACTGCGGCCATAACGAAGATTGATCCTAAAATAATACGTGATTTTTTCATGTTTTAAGTTTTAAAACGGTTTAAAAATTTGCTTACTCTATCGAAGGTTTTCAGCTGTGCCCTTTGCTATGCGGCCACATAGCGATTACGCGTAGTTATATGTTGACTGTTCGCTGAAAGACGTGTTCCGGTATAAGCGATCAGGGTAAAGAATATATTGAATACGAGATGCTGTCTCCAGGTAAGGTTGCGTATGATACCTCCGCATGAACAAGGCTTATTTTCGACAGAGAGGACTACTATAGCCACATAAATAGTGAACAAGATCATTAAGATAAATGCAGCTTTAAATCCAACCTGCCTGTATTTTATTGTCAATAGCATGGCGGCAATCAGCAACTCCGCACCCGGTATGAGGATAGCCAGCGGCCAAGCGAAATGCATGAGCAATGGGGAGCGGTGCAGATCATACAGATAAAAGTCAAATGATAGCAGCTTATTCGCACTCGCATATACGAATAGTATGATGAGTACGTAGGCGGCGATCTCTGTAATCAGTCTTTTTTTCATTTGTGGGATAGGTTTAGTTTGGGTTTACTGAAAGGGTGTCCCCTTGATGTACCCCACTAGGGAACACCCCTGCGTTCAGCATTCATCTTTAAAAAAAGCTAGAATCTATGAAACGTGCAAAGCTCGCATCTGCAACGTGCTGGCTATAGGTCGTGTGATGTTTCGTGTTGGGTTATTATCCGTTCGCTGATGTAAAGCTATTTCAGTTTTTGATTTTCACCAAGCACTTTTTAGTGTCCTTTTTTTGCATTCTGCTGTAGGCTTGCAGTAATGCGGTGTTACTGCTTTGGAAAGTACCACGATGGCGGCTGCTGGGTGATTCTCTTAAACATCTTGATGAAGTTTGCAGGGTCTTGGTAGCCTAGCTCCATTGCCACCGCCTTCAGCGGATAGCCTTTGTGGATAAGCCTTTTGGCGAGTTCCATTTTTAGAAGCTCCCGGTGATGGTGCGGCGTTTTTTTAAAAACTTTCTTATAAACCTTCAGGGCGGTGGTGTAAGAAACAGGGAATTGTTTAAGAATATCGGTGGTAGAAACGGGCTTAATCAATTTCTCTCTTAGGCACATAAAGATGTCGTAAGCGAGGCGGGCTTCCTTTACTGAGTATGGCATGACCGGGTTATTTAATGGTTAGAGAATCCAGTCCGTTAGCTCTTATGTATATACGGCAGGCGGGTTTACCTGCCGGTGGCACTTCGTTGAATTGGTTTGACTGGTAAAGTTCTATGTGCTAAACTGAAATAGCGCAGCAGCGGTTAAATTTGGGGCTTTTTCCCCTTTTTAGCTGCGGTGATTTTCTTTTGGGAAGTGGCGGCTATAGCTGCTTTGGCGGTTCTTCTGATATGACTGTTGATGTCATTTTTGGCGTGGGCTTGCAGTGTACGACAGTATTCGGTGTTTAGGATTAACGGCGATGCCTGAATGACTTTGCCTTTGTGTGTATGCAGGGCCAGTGCTGGCTTGCCGTCTTGATGGTAGAAGACCTGTTTCTCGCACTTGTAGGTGGAGTATATGGCGCTGCGTACAGTCAGCTCATGGTGATCGATGATTTCCATCCTGCCTGAATAGGTGTCGTAATCGGGGTTCTTGGCTGCCGCTTTCCTTTGGGATTCAAAATAGGTATCGCAAAGCAGGTATATGGCGTGGGTGTCGTAGGCCAGATCTTTTTTTTCGGGGTGGTGCTGCTTCAGCTTTATCTTGGTCAGGTTTTCATAGAAATCTATGTCGGCTTTCTTGGTAATATCTATTTCTATATAGATGTTCTCCTTCCTTTGTATTTGCTGGTCTATGTAGTGGCTGAGTTCTTTGACAGCCTGAGAGGTTTTGAGGCGATAGGTGTCCTGGCTGTCGGTATGAAATACGTGCTGCTCATGGGCTTCGCGCATTTTGGCGTTGTGCTGGTATACCGTAGGGCTGAAAGGATGGTCTGGCAGCAGGCTGGATATGCCTTCGGTTTTGCCCGCTCCCTGATGGCCTGTGATCAGGTATAGCTTGGGGTTTTCTTTTTCTTCAGTCATCTGCTGATCTCCTTCACGTTTTTGATCTGTGGCCCTGCATGGGCCAATGGGTAAAGTTACGTGGCTGAGGCTGAACTATCCTTGTAGAAATTTAACGGGGATGGGGATAGCTCTATGTCTTGTTTGATATGGAGCGCTGCAAATTGCGCTATAAATCCGTGTTTCATAGGGAGTAAGACATGGGGCTGACTGATCACCTGGAAGGTTGTTTCTAAAGGTGGCCCGATCAGTGACCAGTGCATGATCTCTCCTTCAAGTCCTTTCCTGAGATTTTCAGCATCAAACTGAAGGATAACGGGCCGGTTAAGCGCCAGTATCCATTTATAGGTTTGGAAACGCTCTGAATCGGGGTGTTCCTGCTGGATGACACTGTAAAATTGCTGAAATTGTTGTCTGGCTTCTTCCAGTGTTTGATATTTAAATACTTCGAAACGGGGGGTAGTCATCAAATAATCCTTTCCGTTGATTTGGGATGCAAGGATGTAGGTCATGGGCGTTAATGTTTGTGTGTAAATGCTTTGTGATTTAGTCTATGCGCCTGCTCCTTGTGAAGTCGCGCTTGCCGGTATAATCACCTTCATAGTTTAGTGTTTCGACCATAACCCAACTTTCGGGTATTTGCTGCATGGCATACATGATCTGTTCCATTGACAGGCTGGTGATCAGGCGTACCTTTAAGTCTGGCACTTCTGGCATTTGAAGGGCTAAAAATTTTGCCTTTGGCAGGAGCGTTTGCAGTTCTTCTACCTGCTCCGGGAACTCCGCGCGAAACCAGTACGTGGTATCCATAACTATTGGTGTTGGTTAATGATGAGTTGAGAAAGTTCTTTTTCAGGGAAGCTGATGCCTTGCGGCAGTTGGTGCTTGTCGGTGATTTGAAAAGTGCCGTTCCCTTTGCGCTGCATGTGGAACCTGCGCCTGCTTTGGTCTGGCGGCCAGGTAAAGTAGACCTGAAATAACCGTAGTAGCCTGATGTCCATGACGCTGAACTCAAACGTAAGGGCGTGTCCGCCTACCGCTATGGCTTCGCTGGCGGTAAAGCTATGCGGTGTGCGCGTGTGCGCGGTTGCTGTATTGTCCATGTTGTTTGCTGATTGCTGGCTGCCCAATGAAGGTACGCCAAAATATTTTTTCGGTTATGATTGTTGTTGTGAAAAATTCCGCATATCATTTCCGTATGGCTGGTGGTAATGTACTCCGGCCTTCTTGAATAATAGTGAACCGGGAGCGTCTGGATGGACGCCCCGGTTATTTGGTGGTATTTTTTGACGTTGTTTTTGACTGGTCAGGCTGCCATCAGGAATACTTCATACGATCTTGGCAAGTCTGGAATGACAAACAGCTCTGCGGTCTGGCGGAACGCTTTTTTCAGCAGCGGCCATACAGCTGTGGTGATCAGGCGCTCGGTCACCTTGCAATACCGTTGTGTAGTTCGGATACTGTTGTGGCCCAGCATTGCGCTGACTACCTCCAGAGCCAGTCCATGATAGTTGAGCATCAGGTGTGCGAAGGTATGGCGGGCCAAGTGGGTATGCAGGGATTTGCTGATCCCCGCCAAAGTTTGCAGTTCTTTCAGGTACTCGTTAAAATGGGTATTGCTCGGCACAGGGAACAATTGCCGTGTGAGCAGGCATTCACGATCTTGACCATATTTTGTGATCATGTTCAGTACGAACGGCAAGGCTGGCACCATTTCGTTTACTTTGGTTTTTCCACGCTGACGGCTCAGGAAATGTACACCGGTATGGATATTTCGTCTGAGGTTGCTCAGGGTAAGCGCTTTGAGGTCTTGAAAGGAAAAACCGGTAAATATCTGCACTAAGAAGGCGTCCCTGATGCGCTCTAACCTCGGATTGAGATGGGTAAGGTTGATCAGTGCTTCGATCTCGTTCCATTCCAGCGGAATCACTTCGCTTGCTACGTCTTTGGTCATGTATGCGGCTAAGGGGTTCACTTTAATCCAGTCGCGTTGCACAGCGTAGGTGAAAACCTGTTTGGTGTTTTTTAGCTGCTTATTTGCCGCAGCCGCTTTCAGTTTGATGGTGCGCTCGTCGGTAAGGTAGGTCATAAAGTCTTCCGCGAAGCTGTAGCAAAAATCGTCGAGGGGTATATCATACCGCTTGCTGTCTTTGATATATTTGGCCTGTTGTGCTTTGTCACGTTGATCTTTTCGGGTTACATAGGGCTTTTCACCGGTCTTTTGGTAGCTGAGGTATTCAATCAGCTTTGTCCGTGTTGAATACCACTGTTTTAGTGTTTCCATTGAACGTTTTTCCTGGTGATCTTCCGGGAGCTTGACTTTCTTTTCGAAATCGCAGATCAGTTCATCTATGGTATGCAGAAGGCCAAAAACGGGCGTGGGCGGTTTAGGTGGCTCAGGATTTTTTGCCCGTTCATAGGCTGCACGTATCATCTGCGCGGTTACCGTGGGACGTTCAGTAGACAGAATCTTGTAATGAGCGTCTATGACGTTGATAAAATCGCTGATCTCTTTGGCGTAGGTGGGGTATCGCTCACAATCGGTCTTGACCGTGTTTTTCGATTCGTCCCAGTCATCGATGTGGACATTTAAACCTACCGGAATATCGGTTTGGGTGCCGCTGATCTTTAGGCGGCATTGCAAACTGGATTGGCGCGTTTTCTTACCAACTTTGTCTGCACGAAAAATAAACATGAGATTTAACAATTGCTTGCTGCTCATTTTTACCGTTTTAATGGTGAATAATGTTCAGCTTAACAGCGTCTCGCTAATTTCGTCTAAATGCAGGCTGGTGGCCCAGTGGCCCATTTTTTCCCTGAAAAAGCTGGCCACTGATTTGGCCACCTTTTCAGGCGTTTTCAGTTGTTTTCAGCTGTTTTCTGGTGGTTTTAGGCGTTTTGCAGGTTTTAGGTGATTTCTGAAACCCGCCACCAGTAAGGGCAAAACAAAAAAAGGCGTCCGTGAAGAACGCCTAATGTGATCCAGTGATCCCGCTGGGAAGATAAGTAACGTTACGTAACCCTGTCCGGACGCAGCTTCCTCCTTTACCGAAAACTGTTGGCCACCAATTTGGCCACCTGACATTATCAACGTGATTTTATGCTTTGACACCATTAAGCGATTAGAAATATTGCAAAATAAGGCATTTTTAAATGTTGTCCAAAAAGTTGCCTCTAGGGTAGTGAGGCTATTCCCTAACAGCTTTGCGACCGCAGGGGAGCAAAGCCAGTCCTGTTGTTAAACAGGAAGACATCTTGCAGATTATCATTCATGAGGTTCACCAAATTGTCCCGTGTAGTTTTACGAGTTACACATTAGATTCGCTTTACAGAAAATGTCTGCCCTATGCGAACCAGTATTGGAACACCTACCAGACTGGAAAATCCGGTGAACGAATAAATTCGGGAAGAAAGCATAAACTTTGAAAATGGGCGTTTTGCGGCTGACATCTGCATTTAGAACATAATATAGACTATGAGCTTGTGCAGAAGACGCCGGATCTGCCTAAGCGGTGGTCAGCTAGCTGCCTCAGCTGTTGGAAGAAAGCGTAAAATTTACCCTACAGGAAATTAAAAAAAGACCCTGCCAAATTTTCCGAACGTAGTGATGATCCCTGTAAAAATTCGATGAGGTAGTTATATTCGCTGCTTGTCCAAAAAGAGACGTATGAGGCGGTGATAGTTTTTCAACCTGTTGCCATTACGCTAACTTTCTCAAGTCTGTAGTTGACTAAGTTTTGCCGTCTGTGCATGGCATTGGAACCGGATTTTCGTTCATAAGACGCGGTCAATAAGCTTGGGTATTGGTAGACAACCATTTTAAAAATGGCATATTTTACTTGGAAAATTATCGGCGCAAAGGCTCGCAATATTATCCTAAAAATCGGGCAGCTATAATATTTGACAGATGACTATCAGCAACTTAGAAATAATAATTTGCCATAAAGATTCGTTTTTAACTTTATACCTAATACCAAAAACAGTATGAAAGCAAAGTATCCCTATTTGTTTGAACAGCTGGACAACATCATTACGTTTGAATTGAATCCGGTTTTTTCAACCACCAACCCAATTAATGAGGAAAAGTGCATCTCGCTCATCGATAACTTAAAAAAGGAGGTGCTGCAGTTGCAGGTCGACTTTCGCCAGCAGTTTTTCAAGACTAAAAATGAGGAAGCCGCTGCAGTACTGGTTGCTAAAAACTATGACGCGGTGGTACTGATTATTAATAAAGCGTATTGGCACTCTCAGCATGGTGACTGTGAAAAAGCAAATGTGCTTCCGGTTTTAAAGACCGCATTAGTTGGTTTGCATGAGCTGCTCAGCTTCTTCCAAATCAATTTTAATAAGTACCTTTCGCCAGAGCAATTGATTCCTGTTACGGATCTATTATCTGTTAGGGATCTGGTTATCGAAAAGCGCGAACCGTTGCTGCAGAAATTGAAGGATGACGGTAATACTGAGGCGGCTTGTTCTATTGTTATAGATGTTCTTGATGATTTTTGCAGAAAAGTGACGAGAGCTGAAACGATACATCTCCGCGAAGTAGACTACTACAAGATGATCATTAACGATATTGAGAATTACAAGGGACAGGAATCAGCAATAAGTACATGTCCTTCGTTACATGAGTTGCTGTTGTTCTGGAACTTGAACAGTAAGGCTTGTATCAGGTACTTTTCAGTTGGAATTGAGGCGCACATTGCTCAAATGCCGGATATCGAAGACAGGCTGGAATACATGAGGATGCAGCAAAAGAAAGTAAACGTGTTACCCCAAAATCCAGGGTTCGTCTATAATTCAGATTTTCCGTCGATGAAGTCCTACTTTACGGACTACATCGCTAACGAAATTTCTTACTTGGAGAACAAGAAAGTGGGCTTTCAGCCAAACGAGAGTTATGCCGCTGAGAAAATAAAGGCAGCGCCATTTAAGGTGCTATGTGCATTATCCACAGACCAGTTGAGTCTATTTTTACGTGCGTGTAAGGATTTAAGACTGATCGTTTCTCGGTCAGTGACCGCGGTTTTCACTGCTATAGTGCCATTCCTGTCAACCCAGGGTATGGCGGAGCTGAGTGCAAAAAGCGTGCGCAGTAAGGCTTATCAAGGTGAAGAACGAGACAAAGAGATTTTGATCGATGCGTTGAACAGCATGATTGATCTGATCAAACAATACTGACGCACTTACTGGGGCTAAAGTAATATTGTTTGTGTTTGACGAAAAAACGCTACGAGTTTTTGCAGCTTTGTTTTCCAACTATTGCGGAGAACTCAAAACAAACCACCGGGGATTTTAACCTTGCCTTGTTAGATCTGCCGCTTGTATTATATTAATCGGCATGTTTCTGATAACTTTTCCTGAAAGGTTCAAAACTGAGGTTTAAACCCTTGACTTAAAATTGTTCTCTTTCGGCCGGATATCCCAAAAGTTCAAGTGATCGTCAGAAATGTTCAAGTGCATATCTTTTTAAGCTTATAATTTAGCTGGGTTCTCTCAGGGATGTACTAATCTCTCCTTTGGGGGTTTTAACTAACTATTTATAAGCAATGATGAACTTAAAAACTGCTGGCAGGCTCTTTAAAGCGATCGCTTTCCTGGTCCCTTTTGGTGCACTGGCCCAGTCTGATTACAAGATGCAACCCGTACAAATTCAAACCCGGTGGGCGAAGCAAGTGTCGCCTGAAAATGCGCTGAAAGAATATCCAAGACCTCAGCTGATACGTGACAATTGGACAAACTTAAATGGTTCGTGGGAATACGCGATTACGTCGAAAGGTGCCGCTAAGCCGGAAAACTTCACCGGGCATATTCTGGTGCCTTACCCGATTGAATCTGCTTTGTCCGGGGTAAAAAAAATGCTGAAGCCTTCGGAGAACCTCTGGTACCGCAGGCGTTTTACGGTTCCGGCGAATGCTTCGGGCAAGACGCTGCTGCATTTCGGGGCGGTGGACTGGGAGGCGACGGTCTGGGTGAACGGGACTCTGGTGGGTTCGCACCGGGGCGGTTATACGGCTTTCAGTTTTGATGTTACAGGGGCTTTAAGGCAGGGGGAGAATGAGCTGGTGGTGAAGGTGTATGATCCGACGGACCAGGGTTTTCAGCCGCATGGCAAGCAGGTGAGCAATCCTGCCAATATTTATTATACGCCCTGTTCGGGTATCTGGCAGACGGTCTGGCTGGAGACGGTGCCTAAGGAGTTTATTTCCGGCCTGGAAATTACGCCGGATATTGACCGCTCTGTAGTGAACGTGACAGTGAGGTCGGCAAGCAATGCTGCTGTGTCCCTGATCATCGAAGGAAAGGCGGTAAAGGGTAAGGCCAATACCGCGATTGCGGTGCCGGTAAGGTCGGCCAGGCTCTGGTCGCCTGCCAGTCCTTATTTGTATGACCTGGAGGTGCGTTTGGGCAATGACCAGGTGAAATCGTACTTCGGGATGAGAAAAATTTCGGTAGCGAAGGATGCTTCAGGCGCGGACCGGATCATGCTGAACAATAAGCCGTATTTTAACCTGGGTACTTTGGACCAGGGTTTCTGGCCGGACGGGCTGTATACGGCGCCGACGGATGAGGCTTTGGCGTTTGACATCCGGGCGATCAAGGCGATGGGTTTTAATACGATCCGCAAGCACATTAAGGTCGAGCCTGCCCGCTGGTATTACTGGGCGGACAAGCTGGGCATGCTGGTCTGGCAGGATATGGTGAACCCGAACCAGGGGCTGCCGGAGGGGGCTAAGGAAGAATTTGAAAAGGAATCCGGCGAAATTCTCTCGCAGCTTAAAAACGTGCCGTCGGTGGTCTGCTGGGTATTGTTCAACGAGAAATGGGGCCAGTATGACCAGGCGCGGCTGACCTCCTGGATCAAGAAAACGGATCCCTCGCGGATCGTGAACGGGCATTCGGGCGAGTACCTGTATGTGAACGAGCAGCTGCGCTCGCCCTCGCCGGATGCCTACGTGAATGCGGATATGACCGACGTGCATGCCTATCCTGATCCGATGAACAGTGTACCAATGCCGGGCAAGGCCAGGGTCTGCGGGGAGTTTGGCGGTATCGGGGTGTTTATCCCGGACCACCAGTGGAATACGGGATCGGCATGGGGCTATATCAACTCGACGCCTGCGGCCTTTAAGGCCAAGTATGCGGTGATGAACCAGCATCTGAAACTGTTTGAAGCGGAAGGGCTTTCCGGCTCGATCTATACGCAGCCTTTTGATGTGGAGGGCGAGCAGAACGGGATCATGACCTATGACCGGGAGGTGGTGAAGATCCCATTTGCGGACCTGCGCCAGATCCATTCGGCGCTGAACCCGGAGGCTTTATCTGGGGGCTGGCTTTCTGGTCTGGGCGAGGTGACAGCTGAGGCGGCGGAGCTGACTGAGCCGGCGCAGGTATATGCTGATGCGGTGGCTGACTACATGAAGGGCAAGCGCGACGCGGAATTTTTAAGGCGGCTGACGATGATGGCCGGACAGACCAATGACCTGGCGGGCAAGGCGCGCTTTGGCGCAGCCTACATGGCGACCTTGAAAGAACCTTATTCCCAGGAGGATCTGGCCTTTATCGATGGGATGACCAAAAAGGTTTCCGACAAGGGTTTTGCTTTACTGCTGGAACGGGCAAAGTCTGACCGCCCGGCGCAGGTGAAGGCGATGAACATTGTCTTTGCCGATGTGGTGGCTGCCTTTGTGCCAACGCCGGACAGCAAGCCGGACTGGTCGGCGGTGGAGGCTGCGGTCAGGCCTTATGGTTCTGCTGGCGAGGAGATGTACCTGCGGGCAAAGGTGATCCATACGATGAACCAGCAGGACTGGACGCAGTTTAAGCCGGCGGCGCAGCTGTACCTGTCCAGGTTCGGGGAGCATATCAAGGCCGAGGAAAAAGCGATGTTTGAAAAGGCGCTTGCCGAGCACTAGCACCGGAGGGATTTGGTTGAATAAAGCATTTACCTATGAAGGTTAGTTAATAATGGGCCGGCGCATTGGATAATGCCCGGCCCTTTTTAGATGGATGTATTTTGGTTTTATTGTTTTCTTTTTTTCTCCCTATGGAAAATGAAACAGACGATTTATTGAGGCCGTCGGCGCGGCGGGGTTATGTGCCGCCGGACCTGCTGCTGGCCCGCAGGGCGTTGGCTTTGGTGGAGCAGCATTTCCGGGAACACCGGGACCCGGCCTTCTACCTGGGGCTGCTGGCCGCAGGCAAGCACCGGCTGAACCTGGTGCTGCGCCATTATTATGATAGGACGCTCTATGAGCTGATCCAGGAGCGCATCCACCGGGAGGCGGTGGTGCTGCTGGTGGATACAACGCTGTCGATGAAAGAGATCACCTATGAGCTGGGTCTACTGGACCCGAATTATTTTTCGCGCTGCTTTGAGCGGATCGAGGGTCTGCGCCCTACCCTGTTCCGGCAGCGGCACCAGGCAGGACGCGGGAATACCCTGGATTCCTGAGTTGAAATTAGCTAAACCAGCTAGACCCTTCAACCTACTTTAAAGGTGGAAAGGCATATTTTTTGTACCCAGGATTGGCATGTGGGAACTTAGAACCTAGACAATTGTTGGACCTCTTTTCAAGTAATGAATATGATAGATATCGTAGCGCACATTAAACAACATTCGGAAAATTTACGAAGCGGCTTGCTACCCTCTCTGTGGAACAGGTGAAGCAATTAAAGCTGATGGCTTTGAACTTTTACTTTCAGTTGCCTCAGGCGCATGAAGTTATTGAACAGTACATCAAAATGCCTATAGAAAAAGACAAACTGGCGGAGGCTATTGATAACGGCTCTACGGACTTTTATCGGGAGATCATGGCAAAAAGCACTGCTGAAGTGGACGAGTATGCTGATGATTATGAAGAACTGGAACAAATACCGCTCTACATATTGAATGCTTTCGAACATGCGGTAGCTGACAATGCAAATACGGCGAGCACGGTGGAACTGTTTCTAGACATCATCAACACCTTGGATTATTATGAGAATTTTACAGAAGAACCTGGATACTGGAATCTGCTATTAGAAAAAGAAGTAGCCTATCAAGTAGCTTTGTTAAAACAGCTGGAAAACAAAGAGCAGCTTGATGTTACTATTTATGATAAGCACTACAAAGATGTTGATTTTGCAGCACTGGATACTTGAACCAAAATGAAACGGACGTGCCTTAAAAAAACATGGGTATTGGCGATGCTATTTATGGGTCTGGTTTCTTGCGACCAGAACCTCAAAATTAATCAACATAAGCAACCAATAGAAATTACCGAACCAAGCCAGAAAGAAGAGGTCTCTATAGTTAAACCTGATCTACGTAACACTCATATAATAATTGAAAAAATAAATAAAGATCAGTGGCATTCGGCAAAACAGCGGGAGAAGGTCAGTAAACCCGCAGAGAAAATCACTGACTTTAAAACCGTACAAAAACAATTGGCCGGCATTGTAGATTTTTCTGAAGCGGAGGGATACATGGGGATCAATAAAATAAATTTCAGGAACGGTACTTTGGTCCAAAACGAGGAACAATTGCTGGAATGTTCCTTTGCGGCTTATTTCCCGGCTGAGGACATCCTGCTGTTGGAGGGCGGCCATACCACTGATGTGAGTTTTGATCTAGGAACAGGGCAAAGCACGTATGATACCGGAAATCCAGGCCTTGCAACAGTATCCCCAGGTGGCAGATACAGATTGAACAAGGTCTTTGAAGGACAACAATGTTTTGAACATTTTATCCAGGAACGTCGGCAGGGTAAGTTTAAAAAAATTGCCCGGCTAAATGAAATCTTTGAAAAGAAGACCGGTAAATGGCTCTGTGTAATAGAAAAGGAATTCTGGACAGACGATCATACGCTCTACTTTGGATTAGTTGCTGAATACAAAGACAACGGAAATGTATACGATTATTATAAAGTAAAAATAATTAACCAGTAACGAGGGTTCTCCATGAAATATATATTATATACGTTATTTTTCATCCTGTTATCCTGCAAAAAGGCAAATAACTTCTACCAGGGACGGGTATTAGATGAAAACGGCAAACCTCTTAATGGCGTAACCGTGATGGATGAGAGCAGCGATGACAATCAGACAAAGACAGATCGAACAGGATATTTTAAATTGAAGAAAAGTCCCGATTGGCTGGGCACATTAGTGTTTAGAAAATACGGTTATGAAACGGATACTATCCCATCCGTCTGGCGACAGGCCGGCGAAAAAGTAAGGTATTATTTTATTGAAAAAGACACTACTGTAGTCAGGTTGAAATTTGCTAAAAGTATTGAAAAACTCTGAAGATGGTAAAAATCGACCGTGGCAGTGTGGAAATGGATGGACACGTCTTAAATATCTTGGGTGAAGCTATGCTTCCGAAGCAGCCACCTGAACTATCGGAATATGTCCTTTATAACAACACCTTGGTCAAAACGTTTTTGTAATGTCTTCTGGTCATGCCCCGTCAGCCAAAAATGATTTCGTTCGCTTTGGTTTTGGTTCGCCCTTTGTTTTCGCATTTTGTAATGTAGTGTGGATAAACTTCCGCAAAAGCCATTTTGTAAACTCGTTCTTTATTTTTATCGTGCATTTTGTTGCTAAGTTAGCTTGTAAATAAATTCTTCAATTTCTGTTTGTCTTGCATTGGCAAAACCTTTATTGGTACCGACCTTGACGAAACCACATTTTTCTAAAACTTTCTGCGAGCCAAAATTGTCGAACGCAACTCTTCCAAAAATTGGTCTGCTATGTTCTATTGTCATGAACTTTTTTAGTGCGGAAGTTGCAATACCCTTGCCCCAAAATTGTTTGTCAATCCAATATGTAAGCTCATTGTCGCCAAACATTACAAATTTGGCAATGCTTCCTACAATTTTGTCGTTAAGCATGATTGTTTGATTATTTACTGCCGGGTCATTTAACAATTTATGATACTTGTCAATGTACGCGGTCTTGTCTGTGGGGTCTTCTGGCATAAATGCGGCTAAGTATCCGCCTTTTTTGTCAAGTTGAAATTCAAATAACGTGTCCAAATCTGCTATCTCTGTCCGTCTAAGTCTCAAATCAAAATGATGTGTAGTCATAAGTTTTTATTTTTCCTTTTTAAAACCAAGGCGCTCGCAGGAGTATCTACTAATCCGATTGGCAACACTTCGGAATAGGTAATCAAATTACAAAAAGTGGATGTTTATACATTTCTTTGAAGTTTGCCATTTCTTTTGTTTGAGCCAGCAAGTCAAACTACTATATCATTTGGCTGACAGATTTTAGGTCAGCCAATTTGCCGTCAAAAAATAAGCTTTTTAATTTTTATTCACAATTGGTTCTTATCTCTGCCAGCAACTTAAAATTCCATAAAATGGTTCGAGTTTTGTACCAACAGGATCGGTCACTATCGGGATTGGGGGATCCCGCTGATACAAAAATCTTGGTATTTACCTGTTCACCTTCTCCGGCCGTTTAAGGGCTTTACGCTCCTTGCCCAGGCTGAGCACGCGGGCGCGGATGTCCTGGGCAAGCGCTTTGGCCTGCTGCATGCTGGCGCGCAGGCGGCGGCCTGCTGCCCGGTTGCCTTTGATGAAGAATTTTTCGGCGTCCTTCTCGCTTTGCTGGACCAGGGCCTGTAGCTGCTGGAATTTTCTCATGGTATTGGGGTTTTAGTGGGTTTACTATTTGATTTAGTTGGGCAGGACTTCGCGGGAATGGACCAGGTCCTGGCCGCGGTCGCCGGTGATGTCGATGCTGACGCCGTCCTGTTTGAGCTCGTACTGCTTGAGCAGGTAGCGGCCGGGGTCGGTGCTGATCATGTTCTGCTCGGGGACGACCAGGGTGCCGATCAGTCCGGGCATGGCCTGGCTGGTGAGTTTGATCAGGGCCTGGGCTTTGGTCCAGCCTGCCCCGCTGAAGTTTTCGCTGGTGGCGCGCTCGTCGCCGAAGGTGACCACCAGGCGCAGCCGGTGCAGCTCGCAGTGCTGGCCGATTCGGTCGAGTTGTTTTTGCAGTTCCTGGCGGTCTTCCAGGTCGTTGACCTTGAAGTAGCCAATGGCCAGGCCGCGGTATTGCTGTTCCATGGTTTTCGTGATTTGGGCTTAGCGGGCCGGGCCTGCAGCCCGCTGTGCTGTTGTTGTCTTTGCTTTCCTCTAAAGGTTCTGCCTGCCCCTACCGGCTGAGCTCCTGGGATTCGGTCACTTCCTGTCCCCGAGCTTTGCCCTTGTCCTGCTGCAGGTCTTCTTTGAGCAGGGTCTCGCGCTTGATCCGGTTGCCGTCCAGGTCGAAAAAGTTCATGGTGCCGTAGCGGACCTCGGCTTCCATGTAGACCTTGACAGGCTGCCCGTTCTGCTCTGCGGTGACCAGCAGGCGGTCGCCGTTGCGGATGGCGGCCATGGCCTGTTCTAACTTTTCGGGCTTTTCCATGCCCGGGAGGTTGAACCTTTCCAGCTGGGCTTTCAGATCAAAGCCGTAGGCGGGGTCGGAGTATTGCAGCAGCTCGTAGTTGCCGTGGCGGTCTTTGGCGGCGTCCATGTTCAGGCAGGTCCAGGCGGCGTAGACCTCTCCTTTCAAGGAGTTGAGCAGGTCATCGCGGTGGACGTAGCGGCGTTCCATCAGGTTGACGGTCTGGGGGACGCTGAAGCCTTTGCCTTCCTCGACCCAGACGGTCTGTGTCTGAGGAGTAAGGTTGAAGGTCCGCTGGAAGTCTTTGTTGACCTCCGTGACCTTGCCTTCTTCCATTCTGGCCAGCAGGCCGCTGCTTTTGAAGGTCTTGCCCCAGGAAAGCTCGCTGTTGCCTTTCTGCGATTTGAACAGGTTAATGGCTTCCAGGGTGTTCTCCACGCTGCGGAACTCTTTCCTGCCGTCCCGCTCCGGGAGGGTGACAAAGAACTTGTGGCCTTCGGCAGGGGTTTTGCCGCGGTGATGGGCGTACTGGATCTTGTGCAGGTAGTAGCTGTCCGAACGGTTGGACTGCTGGAGGAAGACCGTAGCCTCGGTGTTGCCGCGGTGGCCGCGGATGTTCTCGGTTTCCTGGATCCGGGGGACGTCGTTGCGCATCTGTTCCTCGATGCGGGCGATGGTCTTTTCGCTGAGGCCCAGTTCCCTGGCCTGGCTGGTTACTTTTTCTACGTTTTCTAATCTCATGGCATTTAATTTTTAGGTTTTATGTTCTTCGGGCTAGATCATCAGGCCCTGGTCTTTGTTGTTTTCCCCTGCCTGGCTTTTCTGCTGGTCAGGGTCTTGGCCAGGTACAGTTTGCTGCTGCTGGGCCTGGCTTTGGTCCTGGCTGATGTCCGGGCTTCGCTCATGCTTCAGGCTACCGATCAGTTCTTCCCGGCTGAGCGTGCCGCCGGAATCGTTTGCCAGGCGCAGGCTTTTGGCGGCAGGGTCGGCGCTGAGCTGGAAGGGCTGGTCCCGGGGATGCCTGCCGCAGAACAGGCAGCTGTTGCCCTGCTCCAGTTCGCTGAGGACCCTGGCCGAGGTGATGGCATAGATCCCGGTCTCAATGGCTAGCTGCTGGAGCTGGGCTTTCAACTCGTAGCCGTACTCAGGTCCGTAGCGGGCGACCTGCTGGTCTGGTTGTTCTCCGTCCTGGTTCAAAGCGATCCAGGTGCCGGTGGCCTGCTCGGGGCCTTGTTGTGCGGGCAGGTAGACCGGCTTTCCCAGCAGGAAGTTGCCGATCTGCTCGCTATGAAGCGGGCAGTCCTTTTCCAGGCGCACCTTCAGGTCAGGGCCTGGCGCCAGGGCATCTTTTAAGGTGAGCTCCATGGCCGCGAGCTGGTACTGGCCTTTGCCGTCCAGCTCCAGGTGCTGGTGGAGGCTGACGGTCTTGTGCCGGTCCATTTGCCCGCTCATGGGGATAGTGACCCGTTCCCGCTGGTAGTCCAGGTAGCTGGCCATTTCTTCGGTCAACTTGCCCAGGCCGCGTGCGCGCAGCTGGGCCTTGAGCCGGGACTGGTTTTCTCCGGTCAGCTGCTGGTGGCTGGCCAGGGCCTTGGGCCGGTCATAGAACTGCGCCTTGAGCCGCACAAAGGCCCGGACCAGGGGATTGGGGTAAAGCTGCCTTTCCAGCTTAGCGGTCACTACCGAGATCATGTCCAGGTAGAGCCGTTCGGCCCTGGTCGGATCGCCCGACAGGCGGTAAATGCCCTGGCGGAGGTAGGCGTACTTCTGGCGGGTGATGTCCCGGCCGTGCTCATCGGACAGTTCGGGGATGCCCGAGAGCTCCATTTCCTTTTTCTCCCAGTTGTACCAGAGCTCACGGGCGCGGTTGATCTGCGGGTCCATCTTTATTTGCTTTTAGCCTGGTTGTTGCGCAGGAGCACCTGCTGGCCTGCTTTCAGCGGCACGCGTATTTTGCGGACCTTTTTGCTGAGCAGGCCCCTGGCGGCGTCAATGCCGGCTCCGGCGGCCTGCAGGGCCAGGGACTGGTCCATGCTCAACAGGTGCATGCCTTGCAGGGCATCCGCTGCCCCGCCGCCCGCGGCCTGGCTGAGCTCGGCCTGCGGGGCGTCGATCCCCGGCATGCCGTCCAGGCTATAGACCGAAAGGCTGACCGGGATGATGCGGTTGCCCAGGCGGATGTTGGAGACCTGGATCAGCAGCCGGTGGGCGGCCAGCTTGCAGCTGCCGTAGAGCTCGTGTCCTTTGGGGACCAGGATGCCCGAAAGCCGGACGGAATCCTCTAGCCGTAATTTCACGGTAGCGTCCTGCTTGACGCGCTGCTTACCGGCAATGGTGGCGGGAATGGTCTTGAACAGGCTGTCGCCGGCCGGGCTGGCCTGGGCCTGACCTTGCTGCGCCAGGCCAGGGTTCTGGATGGTGATGATCTTGTCGAGCATGCTGCTGAGCTGGCTGACCTCGGGGTCTTCGGCCTTGGGTTCCTGCATGGCTTTCATGAGCTTTTCCAGCCGGTCGACGTCGGCTTTAAGCTGGGGGTCGGCTGCTGGCCTGGTGCTGGCCGGGCCGGTGGCCGTTTTGTTTGGAACGGCAGCAGGCGGTTCGGGCTCCTCCAGGTGCTTTTGCAGGGCCTGCAGCTTCTGGCTGATCTCCAGGGCCTGGGCCTTTTGTTCGGCAGGCTCAAAGCCGGTAGCGCGGAAGCTGCCCTGGGCGCTCGCTGAGCGGGCGGAATCCTGTTCGGCTTGGCGGTAGATGCCCATTTTGTCCAGCTCACGGGTGTTTTTCAGGTTGGCATCCGGCAGGTTCTGGTTGATGCCTGCGGGCTGGCCGGTTTCCGGCCGGGCCTTTCCCCCGCCGAGGGTAAAGAAGAGGCCTGCTGCCAGGGCCAGGATGGGCAGCGGTAAGAGCAGCAGGAGCCTGCGCTTGTCGATTGGTTGTTTCATGGTTATTTTTATTTGCTGTGGATGTTTTGTTTTTTCTGTTTTGGGTTAAGTTCCCTTTTTGCATTGCCTTGGGGCTTTGGCCGGTTCAGACCAGCAGGCGCAGCAGCAGGTAAAGGAAATAGCCTGCGGCAAGGCTGAGGAGGACGGCCAGCAGCAACAGCTGCCTGCCTGGCGGCAGCCGGGCCAGGCGGGGGTTGATCCGGTCTGCGATCCGCCGCTGCTGGCCCTTGAGGTAGGCTTTGATTGGCTGGGGCTGCCCGCCTGGTTGGAGCGGTCTGTTTCGTCTGAATAGTTTCATATGCACCGGTATTTAGTTTGCTTTGGTCTCCAGGTCGGCGTTTTGGATGACTTCCCAGTTCTGGATCAGAAAGCCGTGGGGGTTGGCGTCGGTGCAGCTGTTCAGGTCGCGCACCATGCCCTGGCTGATGAGCCTACGGAAGGTGGAGCTGCTGGAGCGGATGAGCTTCTGGCTGGCGTAGCAGGTGAAGCGGTACGGGTAGCTGTCCAGCTCCAGGCGGATGCTGTCGACCTGGATCTGCTGGGAGACGTTGGCGGCGATCAGGCTGTTGTAGTAGCCCGATTCGCGCAGGTTGTCGTACTGCTTTTTGGCGCTTTCATCGGCCAGGTACAGGGCCCGGGTGACGGTGGCCTGGATGGCCTTTTCATCCGGGGGCAGGCTGAAGAAGTACTGGTGGAAGGTGCGGATGTGGTCGCGCAGCTCGACCGGCAGGTTGGTCTTTTTGTCCGAGGCGATGGCCTCCAGCAGCTTGCCGTTGTAGAGCAGGTAGCGCCGCTGCTCGGCCTTGTCGATGACCCTGGCGTTGGTGTAGACCACGTAACAGGTGGCGGCCAGGTTGGCCAGGATCAACGCGATGCTGAACGCGCGGATGTGGCGGAAGGCGGTGTCGATGTTTTTGAGTTGGCTGAACATGGTCGTTTATTTTTGGTCCTGGTTTCCGGTCAGTTTGTCCTTGAAGTAGTCGCTGTTGGCCGATTCGACCATACTATTGAGCTGCCGTTTGGCGTCGCCGAGGCTGTCGATAAGCATGCCTGCGCCATAGCCGGCACCGGCCATGCTGGTCACCGCGCCCTGGCTGACCCTGCTGCTGCCGCCGGCCATGATCGTATTGACCTTGGTCAGAATGGCATTGCCGCCCCCGGCATGGACGATGTAGTTGGCTACGGTCGGAACCGAGAAATAACCCAAAATGCCGATGATCATAAAGATCATGTAGGCGGTATCGTAACTGGAGAACAGGGTATCGCCGGTCTGCTGGACCTCAGTGATGTCCAGCTTGAGCATGTTCTGCTGGATCTTGCCCAAAATGGCGCCAAAGATGTTGGCAATGGGCAGCCACAAAAAGATGTTGATGTAGCGGGCGACCCAGACCGACAGGGTGTGCTGCAGGCCGTCAAAGACGGAGAAGCCCAGCACCAGCGGGCCCAGGATGGCCAGGATGATCAAAAAAAAGGTACGCAGGGTGTTGATGCACAGGGCGGCGGCCTGGTAGACGACCTGCAGTACCTCGCTGATGAGCTGCTTGAAGCCCTGGCGCATCTTATAATCCTGCTTGTCGGCCCAGAAGCGGATGTTGTTGCCGATACTTTCCAGCCAGCCCTCGGAACTGGCCTCGGGGTCCTTGGGATAGGTGAACTTGTACCAGGTGGCGCGGTCGCCGCTGCCGTCGGTGCCCACGTAGGCTTTCCATTTGTCGGTCTTTTTCAGCTCGAGCTCTTTTTGTTTGAGCAGGGCCTTGATGGCGGCGTCCGAGTTCTGGACCATGCGCTGGGTGCCGGCGACGCTGAGCGAGAGCACGCCGTTCATCATCCACAGCACCGCGGGAAAGGCCATAATGACCAGGCCCAGGGCAAAGGGTCGCAGCAGCGGGTAGACATCGATGGCCTCAGCCTGGGCGATCTGCCGCCACACGCGGGCGGCGATGTACCACAGGGCGGCGAAGCCGGCAATGGCCCGCCCGGCGTCGATCAGGTCCGCGCAGAGCGGAACCATGTCGGTATACACCTGGTCCAGGACCGATTGCAGGCTGCCGATCTGCTGGGCAATGCCCTGGGCGGAGCTGCCCAGGGGTAAGAGCAGGATCAGGGCAGCGATGATCAGGAATTGATACAGGGATGTTGTTTTCATAATTAAGGGGTTAAGGGTACCAGCTTAAGGTGCGTTTGATCTCGGCCCGGGCTTTTTCCCGCTGGACGGATAGGCTGAGGGCCTGGGCGTTGAACTCGCGCAGGAACAGCAGCTTGTCCTGGACGCTTTCGAAGATCCGGTCGATGGCGGCCAGCCTTTCCTGGTCGTTCATGCGGAGTCTGGAGGCGGTAGTGACCATCAGCAGCTCCTCCAGGTTGTCTTTGCTGAGCTCGAGCAGCTGGCCGTAGACCCGGCCCAGGTAGGCGAGCTCCTCGGGGCCGAAGTCCCCGGAGGCGCTGAACCTGCCGTAGGCCGACTGGTATTCCTTTAGTATGGCTTTCTGGGCGGCGATGATCTCGGGGATGCGCCGGTACTTGCGGACCTCGGGGCTGACCAGCATCAGCCCGTCCAGGAAGACCTGGTGCAGGGAGAAGTTGCCCTGGGCGATGTCTTTGACCGCGTTGTAGCCGTTCATTAGGATCGTATAGCCTTTTTTGGCGTCTTCCAGGATGTTTTTCAACTGGCTGAGCTTTTCAACGTTCAATAGCAGCTGCTGGGCCTCGGTGGACTGGGCTTTTGCTGCCGGTGGTTGGAGCATGGCGGCCAGGATCAGAAATGCCATGAGGCGGGTGGTTCTGCTGGCTTTGATGGGTATTTTACGGGGCGATTCCATATTGAAGTTTTAAGTGTCCGATATCATGCAAGGCTTTTTCCCGGGCATGGGCCAGGCTGATGGCTTCGCTGCAAAACTCCTGGGTAAAGCCGGCCTTGTCCTGCATGCTTTGGTGGAGCTGCTCCAGTCGCTGGAGGCGCGCTGCGGGATCCATTTCGAGTTTGCCGGCGCTGAGGATGGTCAGCAGCTCCTCCAGGTCAGCGGCGCAGTCATCCAGCACGGTCTGCTTCACCTGGCGGATGTAGCTGAGGTCGCTTTCGCTCATCAGCTCGCTTGCGCCGATGGCGGCGAAACTGCGGCTGATCTCCAGCTGGAGGGCGATGACGCTGACGACTTTCCAGTGTTTCTGGATAAAGGGGCTGACCTGGGCCAGGGAAGCCAGGAACTCCTGGTGCAGGCTGAACTCCCCGCGGGTAAAGCCGCGAATGGTCTTTAGGCCCGAGCTGGCCAGCTGATAGCCTTTGCGGGCGTAGCCGGCATAGACCTCCAGGGCTGCGATCTGCTCGAGCAGGTATTTTTTCTGCGTTTTTTTCTGGCGAAAGATCTCCGCGAAGGTCTGTCCCTGGCTGGCTGGGGGAAACAGCGTCCCCCAGGCCAGCAGCAGGGCTAGTAGCCCCAATGTTTTAGTCCTGGATGCCATAAAGCTCTTTTAATTTGGCCAGCTCGTCCAGGGATTTGGTCCGCTGCAGGCTGGTGCCGATGTTCACGCCGTTGAATTTTTTCAGTGCCGAGAGGTTTTCTTCCATGGCATCGGCAGCTTTAGTGATCTGCTCGAGCCGCTCGGCGTCGCTCATCTGGGTTTTCAGCGCGCTGACCACCAGCAGCACCTGGTCCAGGTTCCTGACGCTTTCTTCCAGGATGCCAGAGTAGACTTTTTGCATATAGCTGAGCTCCTCAGGGGTGAAATGCCGGTCTTTGCTGAACAGGCCCCAGGCCCATTTGTACTCATCGACAATGGCCAGCTGGGTGGCGGTCAAATCTTTGATGCGCTTGTAGTAGGCAATGGCGGACTTGATCTGCCAGAGCTCGTTGTAGTAGCCACTGTAGAGTTCTTTCTGACGCTCGGTCCAGTCCGCGATCTCGCTGAGCTTGAGCTTGCTGAGCTGGTTTTCCAGGACCTTCTGCGCGTTCTGCAGCCAGATGGTCTGGTTTTGCAGGCGCTGGACTTTCAGGTCCACGGCCTTGATGACTTTTTTCACGCCGGCCTTGATCACCTCCAGGACGGCGATCTGGGCGGTGGCGCCTTTGGGCAGGCCGACGAACAGCGTGATGGCGCTCAGCGGCAGGATGACCATATATTTTTTCATAGTCTTTCGGATGGGGTGGGTAATGGTGTGCATGTCTTCTTCGCGTTGTTGATTTTCGGGGTCTGTATGGTTTTAGGGGCTTTTGATCTTCAGGTATTCCCGGCTGCCGACCAGGATGCGGCCGGCCTCGGGGTACAGGGTGATGAGCTTGCCGGTTTTGGTCTCTTCCATGGACTGGGTCTGCTGGTTGTACAGGGCCATCCACTGCTCGCTTTCCCGCTCCAGGGGCAGCTTGTTTCCCTCTCGGATGCGCTGGAAGGCGGTCTTTCGATAGATGCGGTAGGTGCCCTCCTTTTGGTCCATGGCATGGATGATCAGCGTGTCGTAGGCGATGCTGTAAGGGCCGCTGGCGGAATTGACGTAGGTGCCGGGGATAAAGGCCCGGGTGGAGGTGTTGCCGCTTTTTTTGTTCCAGATGAGGTATCCGGTCAGTAGCAGCAGCAAAAGGCTGATAAAGGGGATGACGGGGTTGAGCTTGATTTTTTGGGTGTTCATGATCTTTTCATTTTTTATGTGCTTCTTTTTTCGGTTATGGGGTTGGCTTTTAGTTTTGAGTTGAGGGCGGGTGCCCGGCGCGGATGTCGGCGGCCAGGGCGGCGATGCCCTTGCGCATGCTGCCGTAGCGCTGGCTGTACTCCTCTACCAGCACTTTTTCCTTTTCCTCGGTGGTATAGGTGTAGTATTCTTCCAGGGAGACCTCGACGCGGTACACCTTGGTATGGCCGGAGCCGAGCACGATGGTGGCCTCTTTGTATTTGCGCTTGGGGTCGTTGGCCTTGTTGGCCGAGAGGATCAGGGCCTTGTCTTTTTCAGTGAGGCCCAATAGCTGCTGCAGCTGCTCGAACTTGTTCTGGTACTTGCTCTGGTCGAGCAGGATCTTGCAGTCGGAGTTGTTGATGATGGCGTTTTTCACCACCGGGGACGAGATCACGTCCTCGATCTCCTGGGTGACCACGATCGGCTCGCCGAAGAACTTGCGCATGGTCTTGAACAGGTACTGGACATATTCGGCCATGCCTTCTTTGGCGATGGCCTTCCAGGCTTCCTCGATCAGTACGACTTTGCGGATGCCCTTGAGCTTGCGCATCTTGCCCAGGATCATTTCCATGATCACCAGGGTGGCGACCGGGAACAGGATCGGGTGGTCTTTCAGGTTGTCCAGCTCAAAGACCACGAAGCGTTCATGCAGCAGGTCCAGGTTCTCAGTCGCGTTGAGCAGGTAGTCAAACTCGCCACCCCGGTAATAAGGGTTCAACACGTACAGGAAATTGCTGATGTCAAAGTCCTTTTCCTTGACCTTACCGTTTTCCAGGACCTGCTGGTATTCCTCCATCAGGTATTCATAAAAGGTATTGAAGCAGGCAAAGACCTCTGGGTGGCGCTCCAGGTGGCCGTAGTAGCCGATCAGCGCACCAGAGATGGCCACGTACTCGGACCTGCGGTAGGGCTCGTCGTCCTTTTTCCACAGGGCCAGCAGCAGGGTCTTGATGCTTTCCCGCTTTTCGGTGTCCATCACTTCGCCCGGGCCCAGGAAAAAGGGGTTGAAGCGGATCGGCTCCTGCTCGGAGTAGGTGAAGTAATAGCCGCCGTTCAGCCTGCACTGGCCTTTGTAGCTGTGGCCAATGTCGACGATCACCACATGGGCGCCCTGCTCGTAATAGGCGCGCATGATGTGGTTGGTCAGAAAGGACTTGCCGGCGCCTGAGGGTGAGCAGATGAACTTGGAGCGGTTGGTGATCCAGCCCCGGCGCATGGGCTCATCGGAGATGTCCACGTGGACGGGCTTGCCGGTCAGCCGGTCGCCCAGGCGGATGCCAAAGGGGGATACCGAGGAGCGGTAGCCGGTCTCCAGGTTAAAAAAGCAGGTGGCCTGTTCCAAAAACGTATCGAAAGTGTCGTTCATGGGGAAGTCAGCGGCATTGCCGGGCAGGCCGGCAAACCAGATCTGGGCCTGGCCGGCGCTTTCCTGTTTGGGCCGGGCGTCCAGCTGGGCCATGGCCGAGAAGACCTTGTTCTTCAGGTCCAGCGCTTGTTTGGGGTCCTCTGACCAGGCCATGACGTTGAAGTGGGCCTTGACCGGCAGGCGGCCCGAGGCGATGGCCTCGTTCAGGTAGTCGTTGACCGCGTCTCTGCTGACAGCATTTTCCCTGGAGTAGCCCGACAGGGACTGCAGGCGCAGCTTCTTGGCTTCCAGCTGCTTGATCCGCTGGTCGGGGTCGCCGATAAAGACGTACTGGTTGTACAGGTGGTCGCAGTCCAGCAGCTGGCCCAGCGGGCTGGCAAAGCCGACGGAAAATTTGGTCCGGTCCGAGGAATATTTGTCGTAGTTGATGCGGCTGCCGCAGAGGTTGGGCAGATCATCGGCGGCCGACAGCGAGAAGAGCTTGAGCTGCTTGTCACCGATGCTGATTTCGGGCTTAAGACGGATGTCGCGGATGACGGGCTGGCTGTCTTCACCGAGCAGGAAGCAGTAGCGCTCCAGGATGCCGGCGCGGGTGGCGGTCCCGGCAAGCTCGTCATCTAAAAGGCGGCTGAGGCTGATAAAGCCGCTGTCCGAGAGGATGCGGGCGAACTGCCCGGCGGCGTCCAAAAAGTCCATGCACCAGCGCTCATCGATGCTCTCGGGGGGCACGACCGAGCGGCGCAGGAGGTTGCTATAGGC
>Ga0222419_100572_pt1 | contig 28737 bp, 22 predicted proteins | sample 1B20Ametagenome_FD_182474 | JGI IMG/M metagenome (GOLD analysis project Ga0222419, IMG submission 182474) | Enriched microbial communities from leaf-cutter ant dump, University of Wisconsin, Madison, United States - 1B20A (version 2) | ecosystem: Environmental > Terrestrial > Nest > Insects nest... | reverse complement strand
TTGACGTTCTTCCTCGGCCAGTGTAACGATATATCGTGGCATCGGTATAACCTCCGTTTATGTTTGGATAATTATACCACTGCCATGCAGAACTCTCACTACATTTTTCCGCCGGATGGAGCACTAGGTTGATAGCGAATATCTTTGTTCTTTTGAACCTTAGCCAAACGATTACCCCCCGAAAGCTTTATATCATCCTATAGGGGCAATCTATGATTTATGACAGAAAACTAAAGAGGCATTGTTAGGAATTCAACAATGCCTCTTATATGTTATCGATTGTATAATGTTCTCAGAGCGTCTTTGTTAGTTTCGTGAATCTTTTTGAAGACTTCAGATGCAGATGCACGAGGTCGAGGAACAGCGGATGATCTTGTCGGCGGCAAAACGGAACCTCTGCTCGAAACAGAGCCTTTTTGAATTGGGCGCTGAATAGTTGCCATAATAGATTCCTCCATTCTTATCGATTCTCTACGATTAGTATACTACACTCTAACATTACTTTAAATACCACTCGGTAATTCTAGTCAAACTTATGAGATGGGAACCATCCACCTGATTAACTGTAACGTATCCGGCGCTTGCAACCGTTATGATAAAAGAATGTTCTCCAATAAAAGGAACCGCAAGTACCTTATCCGGTTTAATAACACAAGGCTTACCGTTTGAGAAATCAATTGCGAGATGGACTCTATCCTTCTCCGCTGAATTTTTCAAGACAAAATCTTTAAATTGTACAACCATGATACCGCTCTATATCTGTCATCACGGATAAGATATTACTTTTTGCTTTCTCTGCATCATGCGCTGCGATTTCGAACGGAAACAAAGCAATGTCAAAGTTAAATTTCGAACCGTACATATTGACGTATTTTAGCAATTCTTTTTTATACCCATCCCAATTACTCGGGACCGCAATCGGTTCGAAATATATTTCTGTTTTATCAATAATTTCCGCAAAGGCGTCAATTTTTTTTGTTATGTATGATATCAACGTTTCATTTTCTTCGATTGTTTTTCTAATGCTATCCTCTTGTTGAAATTCAGCATTCCAGATTTTGTTGATGCTCGGTGTCCGGAAGATTGTCAGATCCAAAAAGACGATGAATGCAGTGAACTGCGTTAGAAACTTCCAGTCGTTGATATCGACATATCCGCTCACATATCCAATTGAAATGGTAAAAAAATACATGGGATAATAAGTCTTCCGTATTCTTCTTAGATTCTTCATGAAGTTAAGAGAATCACGCCAAAAATAAATAACGGTTCCAATAAGGTAGTAGCAAAACAATGTAGAGAATGAACCGAAATATACCTCTTTCCCATGCGCTTTAATTGATGAGAAGTTATTAATAATCAGCAAGATAAGTGTAATAACGAACAGGGGCAACACGAACTTGAGATATTCCTTGATTGTTTGACCACTTGCATGGTAAATCCACTTGAGAAATATAATCAGAATCCCTATGACTATAAATGAAAGCCCCCAATTTACCCATGGACTCCACATTTACAGCAGACCTCCCGACAGCTCACCATATTTGACCAGCCAAGTACGCTTGTTTTTCCTCTTTTCGAGAGATTATAGCAAATTCTACCTTCCTATTAAAGCATGTTATTCTAGAATTCGACAACAATTTTTTTTATCCATAGCACCGAGAATACCCCTGCCTCTAAGCAACCTTACTCACGTAGTGAGCGCGTAGGCGGGGGATGAATCGGGAATTTTGTTGGTGGCAAGATGGGAACATATGTGCTATAATTGGCATATGTTAGCAACCACTCCTTCCATGGATAGGCGGTGAAACAGGCGATGCTTCAGCATAAGACGTTCAAATATCGCATCTATCCAAGTGAGGAACAAATCGTGCTATTACGCAAGACAATAGGCTGCTGCCGGTTTGTGTTCAATCACTTCCTGGGGCAATGGAATCAGGCGTATGAGACAACGGGAAAGGGTTTGTCCTACAACACCTGTGCGACAGAACTTCCCGCCATGAAGCGAGAACGGCCCTGGCTGAAGGAAGTAGACAGTATCGCGCTGCAGTCGTCTGTACGCCATCTGGCGGATGCGTTCGATCGCTTCTTTAAGAAACAAAATGATGCGCCTCGGTTCAAAAGCCGAAAGCACCCGGTACAAAGCTATACAACCCGGTATACCAATGGCAATATTGCAGTGAATGGAGATCGATTGCAGCTGCCTAAGCTGGGGTGGGTGAGATTCGCCAAGTCAAGAGAGCTCGCAGGTCGAATCTTATCGGCAACGATACGCTTGGCCCCAAGTGGAAAATGGTTTGTAGCGGTGGTGTGCGAGGCGGACATCCAGCCGCTTCCTCGAACAAACCGCACCCTTGGCATTGATATGGGCATCAAGCAACTGGCGGTGACGACGGAAGGTCTTGCCATCAACAATCCGAGATATACGCTGCAGCATGAACAGCAATTGGCGAAGTGGCAGCGCATTCTGGCGAGAAGAGAGCAAGGCGGAAGCAACTGGTACAAGGCGAAGCGGAAAGTAGCTCGCATACACGAGACCATTTGCAATTGTCGATTAGACGGGATACACAAGCAGACCACGATGTGGATTCGTGAGAACCAAACGATCTGTATCGAAGACTTGCGTATTGCCAATATGATGAAGAACCATCATCTCGCCAAGCACATTGCGGATGCTTCTTGGGGCGAAATCAGCAGGCAGCTGCATTACAAAGCGAAATGGTACGGCCGCACGATCAAGAAAGCGCCAACCTTCGCTCCAACGAGCCAGACCTGTCATGTCTGCGGGAACAAGAACGCAGATGTGAAGGATTTGAGCATCCGGGTGTGGGAATGTTCCACCTGCCACGCCGTGCATGACCGTGACAGCAATGCGGCATACAATATCAGGGCCATGGCCCTGTCTTGAAAAAAGAACTGTGGGAACCACAGGGATCGCTTGGTCAACTTTGCTCCATGAGGAGCAACAACCCAAGAATCCCTCACCTCTTCAAGGTGGAGGGAGTGTTCAAGGATACTCGATTCCCCGGCAATCATGACGATCGTCTGGAGTGTTACGACCATGATCGGAACGTGAGAACATTGGCAATCGACAATGTGCGCGAGCGGGGACGGAAACGAAAATAAGCTGAAAAACAAGCCTCTTGCATCCCGCTATACAGGTGCAGAGGCTTGTTTGTGTTGCGCATTAATCCAGTATTGCCTGCGAGACGACGAGCCGGACGGGAACGTCTTTGTTGAAGGTCATCACGAGCAGGAAGCCGTCGTGCAGGTAGGTCATCTCGTACTTGGACGGGCTGTCCAGCGGGGTTCGAATGCCTGCGTCCGCGCCGGATTTCAGCTTTGCCCAGACAGTATCCAGCACAGTGCGGTTCCAGGTGCGAATCTCGGTAACGGCGTAGGCTTCGGGATTGTCTTCGTCCGGCTGCAGCTTGAACGAGATTTGTGTGCCGCTGTAGACGAGATCGATCGGCGACCCGGTCAACAGCTCTGGAGGGACATCCTCGGCAGCAGTCGTATCTGGTGACGGGCTCGCTTCGCCGGCCTCCGGCTTCGCAGATGACGCAGGATTGTCCTTGGCTTCGTTCGCAGCCGGTGTCGTCGTCCCCGCGGCTCCGTTCTTCGGCGTTGCGTCATTGCCGATCGGTCCCCATTCAGAACCGGAAGCGGCACTGGCGCCTTGCGCATCAGAAGACGACGATTCTCCATCAGCAGCCGATTCCGCTTCGCTCGCGCGATCAGCTTGCGCAGCGTCTGCGGTGCCGGCAGCGGGCGTCTGCGCTCCATCGGCAGCAGTTTCTCCGCTTGCAGCATCTCCGCCTTCGCTCGGCGTATTGCCCGCCTCCGCGGCTCCGCCGCCGCCGGCAGGCAGCTCTGCACTCCCGGCACTGTCATCCCCGCCCGGCGCTTCCACACCGCCGACGGCTCCTCCGCCAAGCGGCGCGTCAGGCGGGCCCATCATTTCCTGCAGCTTCGCCAGCGGAAGCCCGAGGAAGCCTTCCAGATACATGTCGCCGCTGCGGAAGTAGCCTTTGTATACAGGCGCGCCGTCGGCGTCCAGCAGCGTGCCGACACCTTCGAAGCGGTCCGCCTTGAACTTGCCGGTGTACAGCGCCGTGCCGTCGTCGCGGAACGCTTGCCCGTCTCCGTCCCGCATGCCGTTCGCGAACGCGCCTGAATAGACTGCGATGCCTGCGTCATTCATAAGCGAACCGGCCCCGTGGTACCGTCCAAGCTGGAAGGCACCCTTGTACTTCACGGCTCCGGAAGGCGCGTACTCCGTCCCTTCCCCGGACAATTGGCTGCCCAGGAAGTTGCCTTCATATTGCAAGGTGCCGTCCGCGCGGAACAGCTTGCCGCTTCCCTCGTATTTGCCGCCGTTGAACGCTCCCTGGTACACGACCGTCTTCCCGTCCGCAGCGTACAGCTTGCCTTCACCCTGGTATATGCCGGCTGCGAACAAGCCCGCATACAGCACCGCGCCGTCCTCAGCAAACAGCGTGCCCGCACCGTCGAACTTGCCGCCGGCGAAGGCGCCTTCATACTTCACGCTGCCGTCTTCCGCGAACAGCGTGCCTTCACCTGCATACTGATCGTTCGCATACGCTCCCCGATACACCAATCGGCCGTACGCATCGTATTCTTCGCCCTTGCCTGTCCGCAAGCCTTTGTCGAAATCGCCGACGTAGACAAGCCGGTCGTCCGGCCCGTACAGCTTGCCCGAGCCCGAGAATTGCCCATCCTTCAGGGGGCCTATGTAGATGATCTTGCCGGATTCGTTCGTAATTTTCGCGATGCCGCTGAACGAGGAAGTCGCGGCGGCGGTCGCTGCGATCTTGGGCGTCTTGCCCATCCATTTTGCGACGAATTTGGGCGGCTTGATGAAGATGAAGAAGTACAAAATGAGCACGATGACGAGCACGAGCACGACGAGCTTCTTGGCAACGTAAAAGCCGCCGACCCGCCAATAGTTCTCCAGCGAGCGGAGCGGCCCGAACAGGATGGTCTTGATCCATTTGACCAGCCATTTGACAATCAGCTTGGGCAGCTTCTTGACCATTCGCAGCGGCTTCAGAATTTTCTTCTGGATCGGTTTGATAATCGGTTTGATGATAGATTCGATCATGTCACGGCACCTGTATGGTCACTTGGCCAGGATTGACGATCTGAATGATGCCGCCCCAGTTGCACATGCACTTGGAGCTGTTGTTCAAGGCGGGCATGTTGCCGACGAGCACGGTCGGCGAGCCCGGCAACCATGGCGCCGACGTCACCGGCATGCAAGGCATCGGCGTCAAGGCGCCCATCGCCGCCGCAGTCGCGGAAGCAACCGTGGGGTTGGCCATGGACTGGCACATGCCAAATGGCGCAATGTTGACGCCCGGCTTGTTATCCATAATATTGGCGATCGGCATACTCGTCAGCGTCTTGTTGGCCGGGAGGACGTTCAGCATTCCCGGCGCCATGCCAAACGAACATTGCAGGGTCGCACCTCCGCATACGATCTGACCCATAGGGACTTCCTTTCCGCACGCTGGAACGTACACAAGAAATATTTACTATACCTCCATACTACAATAAAACCCTTTCTTTGTCCCGATTAATGTCATTAAATGACGTGTCAAATGTCACAAAATATAGTACGATGGAAATAACAGGCGCAAGAAAAACGGCCATGCCGTCTTTTTTAAAGACGGTGCCGTTATTCGAACAATATCAGTAAAGTAAATAAGTGAAACTTATGCTTTCTGATATTGCAAGTAAAAACGACTTCGTCGTCCTATTGAACGGAGATTCGTTGAAAACGGTAACGGGCCTCCGCCCGAGATGTCAAAGGAAAGCGACGGTTGACAATATGAAGAAGCTGACGATTATTCTGCTGCTCATCGCCTTGGCTGTGTCAGGTTGGTCCGTTTGGCGGATCCAGGGAACGAACGGCCTCGTGGATGCCCCGTGGAAACGGGACATGCCTTTGGTCAATTTGTCGAAAGCCGCGGACTCCGCAGGACAATCGACGGCCGTCATCCTGCAATCCAAGCAAGAGATCGGCAGCATCACGCCGGACGGCAAGCTGGAGACCCGCATTACGCGCAGCGGGGCGTCCGACGGCTCCCGCCGGGATTTCACGGAAATCGCCGTCGACGGCAGCGGGCAATTTTATGCGGTAGACACGATATTGGATGCTTACGGCTTGTACGTCATGCGGGAGCAAGTCGTTCGCTACGGCCCGAAAGGCGGCGCCCCCGAGGTGCTGTACGGCTGGGACGGCAACGGGCAGAGCATGCGGGTCGGACAGCTTAGAGGGTTGCAGGCGAAGGGCGAATCTCTCTACTTCTTTGTGACCAGGCCGGACAAGGTGTCGCTCATGCGGCTGCCGGTGACGGGCGGCGATGCTGCGGAGATCTTCTCCTTCGATCTGCCGGACAACCGCTATTTGTCGGAAATCATCGGGGTGGAGCCGGGCGAAATCTACTATGCTACCAAGCGCGGATCGATTTACCGCGTAGGTCCGGACGGTTCGTCGAGCAAGATCTATCCGCTCGTCTCGATGGACACTTCACCCAAAAATTTCCCCGAAAGCCTGTCGCTGGACGCGGACGGCAAGCTGTCGTTCATCGATCGTCTGTCCAACTCGGTCATGATCATGGACCCGAACGAGCCGGACAGCTTGCGCGTGTGGATCGGCGGCGAGACGCTGCCGGACGCGGCGCCGGATACCGACAGCTTCGAGATCATGGATGCGCATGCCTCCGCGGATGGCAGTATGATCCTGCTGCTGAACGACCGATTGCTGCAGTACGACAAGAACGGCCGGCTCGCCGGCGTGCGCTCGCATGCGGACCGGACAGGCGACCAGATCGGGCAAGCGTGGCTGTGCTGGCTGACGCTGGCGGCCGGGGTGCTGCTGCTGGCGGTATCGCTATGGATGTTCTTCGTCCATATCATGAGGCGCCGGTTCTCCCTGTTCCTGAAAATGGTGCTCGTCTCCATTCCGCTCATCGTGCTCAGCATGATTCTGCTCTCGAACTTTATATACGACAGCTTCTCTAACCGCATGGAGACGGAGATGCAGCGCGAGCTGTCGCTGATGGCCCGCAACGGCAAAAACCTGATCGACGGGGATAAGCTGATGCGCCTTCATTCGCCAGAAGACTATCGCAATGCGGATTACGAGGCGATCCGGTCGAATTTGAATTTTCTGTTCGAAGGCGAGCAGGCCGTCGACCGGCAAGGGCTGTACAGCACACTGTACAAGTATGAAGACGGCCAATTGTATATCATCATGGACGATGACGACGGCGTGAACATGTTCAAGCCTTTCGACTTGACCGAAGAGAACCTGGAAGTGTTGAACCGCGGCGCCATCAATTCGGGTGAATGGGAAGACGCGACCGGCAAGTGGATGTACGCGCTCGGACCGGTCTACGATCATGCGGGCCAAGTCGTCGGCATCTACGAGACGGGCCGGGACATGAATGTGCTGTTCGAGGCGAACCGCAAAATTTACGATAACATCATCAAGAACATTCTGATCATCACATCGGTGCTGATCGTCGTCATTCTGCTCGCCACGTTCCTGCTGCTGTCGAACGTGCGCAAGCTGCGCCGCAGCGTGATCGAGATGGCGGACGGCAATTGGGACACGGAGGTTCACATCCGCAGCCGCGACGAAGTCGGCGATCTCGGGGAGCAGTTCAACCGCATGGCCCGGCATATCCGGCAATATATCGCGGATATTACCCGGTTCTCGGAAGCGTCCCACCGGTTCGTGCCGCAGCAGTTCTTCAAATCGCTGGGCAAGAAGGGCATCCTCGACATCCAGCTCGGCGATCAGGTGCAGCGGAATATGACGGTCATGGTGGCCAACCTGCGGGAGTTCAACCAATTGTCCCGGCAATTGACGCCGACGGAAAATTTCAATTTCATGAACTCGTTTCTGAGCCGATTCGGTCCGTTTGTGCGCCGGGAGGAAGGTCTGATCAAGTATTTGGGAGCGGGCTTTATGGCGTTGTATCCCGGATACGCGGAACAGTCGCTGCGTTCGGCGGTTGCGATCAGGCGCGAATTGGCGTCCTACAACGAAGGCCGCCGCAGGGCCGGTTACATACCGGTTGACGTAGGGATCGCGATTCACCACGGCCCGCTTATGATGGGAATTATCGGAGAAGAGCAGCGCTGGGAAGCCAATGTCATCTCCGAAGACGTCAACGTGACTTCCATACTGGAGAAGCTGTCGAAGGACCTGGGAGCGAACATATTGGTGACGCGAGAGTTCTTCGCCCAACTGCGCGAGCCGGAGCGGTTCCGGCACCGGACGCTCGGCCGGATTACGCCGGAAGGGCAGGAGCAGGCGCTTGAGCTGATCGATGTCTATGAAGGCGATCCGGATCTTCTCCGCCAGGCGAAGGATCGGACCAAGGCGTTGTTCGAGCACGGGCTGATGCTTTGTCAGGAAGGGCGATTCTCCGATGCCAGGGAAACTTTCGTGGAAGTGATCAAGCTGAACCGGCTGGACAAGGCAGCCAAGCTGTATTTTTATCTGTGCGACGAATATTATCAGAAGGGGACATCTACCGGCTGGAACGGCACGTTGGCGGTATGACGGCCGGATTGCCAAGCCAAGTTGGAAAACCAAGGAGAGAACGGTTATGATCGCTGGTTCCTATCGTGTTCGCAAAGTCAGTACACCGGAAGAAGCGGAGAAGATCGTCGAGTTCTTCTTTTCGCCCGACTCGTTTGACGACACACGTCACACGCCTGGCGAGGTGGAGCATTTTCGGAAGCTGCCTTACCGCGCGTTAAGAGGAGAAACGATATTCTGGTACGTGACGAATGAACGCGGGGACCTGATCGGCGTGAACAGCGTGGAGGAAAACGAGCAAAAAACCGGCGGCTACGAATGGGACTATGTGGTGGTGCATAAGGCGTATCGCAAAAGCGGCGTTGCGTCCGCGCTGATCGAAGAGATGCTGTCGACGCTGGCGCGAATGCAGGCGAGGTATCTGGTCACCTACACGTGCTCCTTGCCGGAATATAAGGCGATTCGCAGATTGTTCGAGCATTACGGCTTTCAATTGATCGGCCAGTTGCCCGACTATTATTTCGCGGGAGAAGACCGGCTGGTCTATCATCGTACAATAAGCTAGGCAAGCTTGGGAAGCGAGCGTAAAGATGGAACGGATGAACGAATGGCTTCGCCGCATCGGGATCAAACAGGAAGACCGGCGCAAGCTTTGGCTGATGGCGCCGGTTTTTCTGCTGTGCGGCATTGCCGAGATGTTGAATTACAACGGCTTCATGACGCTGTTCAACCAGCGCTTCGGGAGCGCTTATCTGCCGTACGTGTACATGGGAGAAGCGGCGATCCTGCCGCTGGAAGCTTGGTTCATGAGCTGGCTTGCCGGCAGGCTTTCCAAGCCCGGGCTCATGCGGGCGATGTATGCGGTCATGTTCGGCATCGTGGCGGTGAATGCGGTCGTGCTGCTGGGACTGCGGCTTTCGGGGCTGGACTTTCGAATGTACTATCCGATTCTGTTCCTGAGCTCGAACTTCGTGGTGCGCCAGCAGACGATCCTGCTGTGGAGCTTGGCCGTTGACCTCTGCCCGACACAGCAGGCGAAGCGCTTGATGCCGGTGTTCGTCGCGGCGGCGACGCTCGGCGGGATCGCGGCGGGCTTGATTACACAGCTTGTGAACCCGCTGCTGGGGCCGGACATCGTCTATGTGCTGGGGCCGTTGTTCCTGCTGGCCGCTTCTTTCAATTACCGCAAGGCGATTGCGCGATACCTCGTGCCGCTCATGTTGAAAGGCTCGCTCGGCGACGGGGCGTCTTCGGGGGCAGACGGCGGAAATTTGAGTTCCCTCGATTATTTCCGCCGGACGCTTCGTTCGCCGTTCCTTCTGGGCGTTCTTGGGCTGATGACGGTGATGCCGGCGCTTTATTTCCTGATGGAATTCGTCTTCCTGAATACGGCGCATGCGGCTTATCCGGATGAAGCCGACTTCGGGCGGATGTTCGGCTTGGTCACGACTGTGCTGTTCACGATGGCGTTCCTGCTGCAAGCTGTATCCGGCAAACTATCGGCTTGGCTGGGGGCAAGCGGGATGCTCGCTGCGATCTCCGGCGTTTATGTCCTGTCATTCGCCTTCGCCTTCGCGCTGCTTGACGCTCCCGTCGCCATGATGGCGGTATCCGTTTCGTACATGCTGACTTACTTGCTGCTCTATTATTCGGCGGAACCTTCCTATCAAATATTTTATAAGACGATGCCGCTTCAGCAGCGGGACGGATTCCGCTATGTGGCGCAAGGGATCGCAACGTTCGCGGGCATTCTGCTCGGCGCCGGCATGCAGTCGCTGCATACGGTGTTCGGGTGGAGCTTCGCTGTGCTTGCCGCGATGGGTATGGTCGGCGCTGTCTTGATGCTGCTGCTCGCATGGGTCGTTCGTCAGCTGTACATCAAGGAATTGGTGAAGAGTGTCCAGACGCATGGACTGGCGGAGCGGGAGCTGGCGGAATCGTTTCAGGAGTTCTTCCGTCATACGCGGGCCATGACCGCCGTACAGGGGATGCTTCAGGCGCCCGGCGAGGAGGCGAAGCTTGTCGCGCTTGACATCATCGGCAGGACGAAGGACGTCAGGTACTTGCCGGAGCTGCTGAAGCTGATCGGGCACGAGGATGCGCGGGTGCGGATCGCTTCGCTGCGCGCGATGAATCTTGGCGGTGCGGATCTGCAGACGCTTGTGCAGGTGGCAGCCCGGGTGGAAGATCCGGAAGCGGAAGTGCGGACGGAAGCGGTGCGCAAGATGGCGCAGATGAAGCATTGGCCGGCGCAAGCGTTCTTCTTCCTGCGCGCGAAGCTGCTGGATGCGCATCCGGCCGTGGCGGCGGAAGCGGTGAAGGCGATGTACGCGCTCGAGAGCGCGCAGAGCTATGAAGCGTGCTACGAAGTGATCGAGCAGATGCTCGCCGCGGGCGGCGAGCCCGCCGTGCAGATTTGCCGCGTCATTGCGGACTTGCACCTGGATCGGTACGCGGACGATGTCGAGCGGCTGCTGGAAGATTCGCGGCCATCCGCCCGCGTGGCGGCTACGGCATGTTTGGGCACACTGCAGCGTCGGTCCGCGATTCCGAAGTTGATCGCACGCCTGCCGAGCGCCGATCAGGAGCTGCAGCGGGTGACAACGCAGGCTTTGATCGATATGGGACCGGATGCGGCAGCGTATTTGCGGGACGGGCTGGCCGATGCGCCGCCGAATGTGTGGAAGACGTCGATGCTGGCGTTGTCGGCCCTGCTGCCGGACGAAGAGATCAAGGGCTGGCTGGCCGAACAAGGCTTCCACAAGCTGGCCGACCAGGAAAATTGGAGCGTGCTTCCGGCGGCCTACCGCGCATTGGGCAGGGAGGACCTGGCCGACATCGCAGCCATGCATATGAGCGGTCTGCGCACTACGGTGCTGGAAGGAGCATGGGCGGTGCTGGGCCGGTTGACGGACGAGCAGGTAGTGACGGCCATTCGTCGTTCGGTGGAAGCCGAGGACGAGGAGATGCGCGGTGACGGCCTGGAGGTGCTGGCGGAAGGCGTCGGCGAGCGGCGGCTGTCGCAGCGGCTGGCCGCGACGCTGCAGATGGACGGCAACGAGAACGTGTATGAATTGCCTGCCGATCTGGCCGGCATGATGGTGGAGCAGGCAGCCGGATTGAACGATGACTGGTGGCGCGAAATGGCAGCCGAATGGCGGCGGGGAGAGGAGCGGGAGGAGATGCAGGAGGAACAAGGCTTACTCGGCCGGTTGAACAAGGTCGTGTTCCTGAAGAAGGTGCCGTTCTTCGCCGACCTGTCGCTGGAGGAACTGGGGCTGATCGCCGGAGCCGCCGCGGAGAAGACGTTCGCGGACGGGGAGATGCTTGTGCAGCGGGGCGAGAAGCATTCCGCGCTCTACGTCGTCGTGGAAGGGAACCTGGAGCTCACCAGCGTCACCGCGGCAGGGCTGGAAGGGACGCTCGGCGTGCTCGGCCCCGGCGAAGTGTGCGGCGCGAGCTCCGCGCTGGAGGATTCGCCGTCCTCGGTGTCCGCCCAGGCGTTCTTCGGCGACGTGCGGGTGCTGGCGCTGGAGCGGGAAGACGTGAACCGGCTCGTGCGGCTATATCCCGAGATCGGCATCGGATTGCTGCGGGCGTCCCTGGCGCGCATCCGGCTGCTCGAGGAAATGATGATGCGTTTCGACTCGTAACGTGATGGCGCGTTGGCGGATGGCGGGAAATTGCAGCGGTGCAGTGTTTCTGCAACTTCCCACCAATCCGTTCAAGAGCACCTCAGTGACACAATTTCCCCCAAAGTCCCGCCAATCCGTCCATATAGCGCCTCAGCGACACTAATTTCCACTTCACCTCGCTAATAGTAACCACGGAGTTGTGAACTAAAACTACCTAACTCCCACGGAACCAGCCACCTGGAGCGGAGTTGTGAACCGAAACTACCTAACTTCCGCCGCAACTCCCTCCAACCGCGGAGTTGTGAACTAAAACTACCTAACTTCCACGGAACCAGCCACCTGTGGCGGAGTTGTGAACTAAAACTACCTAACTCCCACGGAAGCAGCCACTTGTGGCGGAGTTGTGAACTGAAACTACCTAACTTCCGCCGCAGCTCCCTCCAACCGCGGAGTTGTGAACTAAAGCTACCTAACTTCCGTGGAACCAGCCACCTGGGGCAGAGTTGTGAACCGAAACTACCTAACTTCCGCCGCAATCCCCTCCAACCGCAGAGTTGTGAACCGAAACTACCTAACTTCCGCCGCAACTCCCTCCAATCGCAGAGTTGTGAACTGAAACTACCTAACTTCCACCGAAACTGCCTCCAACCGCAGAGTTGTGAACCGAAACTACCTGACTCCGGCTAAATAGAATCCGCCCATATAGCGCCTCAGCGGCACTAATTTCCCCCCCAGCCCCCCGCCAATCCGCTGAAATTGTGTCACAGAACCACTAATCCCGCCCCCGTCCCGCCCTTTCACCATAAAAGGCCGTCAGGATGCTTCCCTGATACGCCAGGCATGGCGCGCTGCCGGGCGGCGAAAGTCCGCTACGGGGCTGGCAGACCGCTGGCCAAGAGCAAGGGAGTCCGCTATACGTTATCACTTTTTATCGCTTCGGTTATAATTCCCCGCAGCTTGCTGCGAGAAGATTCATTCGGCAGGCCGGGTTAGAGTTCTGTTCGCTCGGGTGGGAATTCCGTTCTCGATCTGCAAACGAGATCGCGCAGGCAGCGAACCGCCGTCTATCCTTCCTGTTACCGATAACCGTGTACAATGAAAGGCGAATGGAAAACGCTTTCTACTTTTACCGGCGAAATAGACAGGAGGGGTTTCATGAAGACTGCCATTCGCACGCCGGTATTGACAGCGAGCAGGCGGGGCAAGAACACCGAGCGCTATCGGCTCTTCTTGTACGCTCTGCCGTTCCTGGTTCTGGTATTCATGTTCAGTTATTTGCCGCTCTACGGTTGGTTGTATTCCTTCTATAATTACCGGCCGGGATACGAGCTGTCGGACACGCCGTTCGTCGGCCTCCAATGGTTCCGCTCGATCTTCGCCAACCCGACGCAGACCCAGGAAGTACTGCGCGTCATGCGCAACACAGTGGCCATGAGCACTCTTGGCATCGTGACGTCGGTGCTGCCGGTCGCCTTCGCCATTTTTCTGACGGAAATTCGCACGATGTGGTTTAAGAAATCGGTGCAAATCCTCACGACGCTGCCGAACTTCATCAGTTGGGTGCTTGTGTACGCGATCGCCTTCATGATGTTCAACGTCGATAACGGCATGATCAACAAGGTTATGATCGGATTAGGGCTGCAGGATCGCGGCATCAACTATTTGGCCACCGACAGCCACACGTGGCTGGCGATGATTCTGTGGGCGACGTGGAAAGGCCTTGGCTGGGGCGCCATCATGTATATTGCGGCGATCACGTCGATCGATCAGGAATTGTACGATGCGGCCAAAGTGGACGGCGCAGGAAGGTTCCGCATGATGCGCCATATTACGATTCCCGGCATCATGCCCACCTATTTCGTACTTCTGCTGCTGCAAGTCGCAAACTTCATCAATAACGGAATGGAGCAGTATTTCGTCTTCCAGAACGCGATTAACAAGGATCATATCGAAGTACTGGACTTGTATGTGTACAACACGGGCATGCTCGGCACCAACTTCTCGTTCGCGACGGCCGTCAGCATGTTGAAGTCGATCATCAGCATTCTGCTGCTGTTCTTCGTCAACAAGCTATCCAAAGTCGTGCGCGGCGAATCCATCATCTAAGGCCAGCGAGAGGAGGAATCAGACTTTGAAAGCTCGGCTCAGTCCCGGCAACGCCGTCTTCCAGGGTTTTAACTATGCGTTCTTCGCGCTGTTCACGCTGCTGTGCCTGTTTCCGTTTTATTACTTATTCATCAATACGATCAGCAGCAACGACCTGAGCGCGAGGGGCCTGATCATCTGGTATCCGAGGGAGATTCACTTCTCCAACTACTTCGAGATTTTGAAATTGAAAGGTTTGTCCCAGGCTGCGCTCATCTCCGTCTCCCGAACGGCGATCGGAACTTTGCTGACCGTGCTCGGTTCGGCGTTCCTCGGCTTCTTGTTCACGAAACGCAAGATGTGGGCGCGCAGCTTCTGGTATCGCTTCATCATCATTACGATGTACTTCAACGCAGGCATTATTCCTTGGTACGTCATCATGCTGAAGCTGCATATGGCGAACAATTTTCTGGCTTATATATTGCCTGCGATCGTCTCCCCGTTCTACGTGATTCTGGTCAAGACGTTCGTGGAATCCTTGCCGGAAGTGCTGCAGGAATCCGCGGAAATCGACGGCGCCGGTACGATGACGCTGTTCGCGAGAATCGTCCTGCCGTTGATAATGCCGATTGCGGCGACCATCGCGATCTTCTCCGCAGTCGGTCAATGGAACTCTTTTATCGATACCGTCTTCTTGATGACGAATCAGAAATATTACACGCTGCAATTCGTGCTGTACAAATATTTGAACGAGTCGAATTCGATTGCGGCGATCGTTCGCAGCGGCGGCGGCAGCGCTCTGGCGAATATGGACCTGTCGAAAATGCAAACCGCGACGTCGATTCGAACGACCGTGTCCATGGTCGTAGTGTTCCCGATCTTGCTCGTCTATCCGTTCTTCCAGCGTTACTTCGTCAAAGGCATCATGATCGGCGCCGTCAAGGGCTGATCGGCTCGAACGGGTCGCCCTGCGGAGTTCAGACCTTGAAGGAGGTGATCGGCGAAACGAGCAAGCCGTTATCGCCATATGCCAGCGGCATAGGCTGCATGGAATTACACCTTATCTTGACCATTTACAAGGGAGGTAAACATTTTGACCAAGATTAGAAAATGGGGCTTTACGATCGTCGCCCTGATTTTCGTTCTGAGCAGCTTGGCCGCCTGTTCGTCCAATAAGAACAACGATTCGTCGTCTTCTCCGTCGCAGAGCGCATCTTCATCGTCACCGGCAGATAGCGGCTCCTCCGCACCGGCGGCGCCAAGCCGCGATCCCTACCAGATCGACATCTTCTCGATGCTGTCCAACTTCTCCGGCGAGCAGCAAGGCTGGTTCGCCAAGGTCGTCAAGGACAAGTTCAATCTGGACATCAACATCATCGCCTCCAACCTGGAAGGCGGCGGGGACACGAAGTTCTCCGCGATGATGGCTGCCGGCAATCTGGGCGATCTCGTCGTGTTCGGCGACGACGGCCAGAAGTACCAGGACGCCATCAAGACCGGCATGCTGCTCGACTGGACGAAGGATGGCCTGCTCGATCAGTACGGCAAGAACATTCTCCAATATGCGCCCAAAGCGATCGAGAAAAACAAAGTCAACTTCGGCGGCGGCAGCAGCGTATACGGCATCGGCTTCGACGTAGGCGACGACAAGCCGGGCCCGTCGGAAGGCAAAGACATGACCTACCACCCGAATCTTCGCTGGGACTTGTACCAGCAAGCCGGCAGTCCGGTCATTACGAAGATGGAAGATTACCTTCCGCTGCTCAAGAAGATGCAAGAGCTTGAACCGAAGAGCGAAACGGGCCGTCCGACTTACGGTTTCTCGATGTGGAAGGACTGGGACGGCAACATGATGATGAACACGAAAGCATGGGCCGGTCTGCACGGTTTCGACGAAGGCGACGGCTTCAACCCTGGCGGCTTCACGCTGATTTCGGCAGACAAGGACGAGGTGCAAGGGGTGCTGGACGAGAACGGCTACTATCTGCGTGCCTTGAAATTGTATTTCGACGCCAACCAGATGGGGCTTGTCGACCCGGATTCGCTCACGCAAACGTTCGACGAAGTGGCCAACAAGATGAAAGACGGCCAAATTCTGTTCACTTGGTTCCCGTGGCTGAACAACTATAACACTCCTGAACATCTGGATGCGGGCAAAGGCTTCGCGCTCGTGCCGTTCCAGGAAGAACGCACATTCGCTTACGGCTACAATCCGTACGGCGGTCAACGCGTATGGGCGATCGGCGCCAAGGCGAAACATCCCGAGCGCGTGCTTGAATTCATCGATTGGCTGTACAGCCCGGAAGGCAATATGATCGCCAACTACGGCCCGGAAGGATTGGCCTGGAAGATGGAGAACGGCAAGCAAGTCGCCACAGAGTTCGGCGAGAAGGTGCTGCCGGGCGGAGACGAGATCGTGCCGGATGAGTTCGGCGGCGGCAAGTGGCGCGACGGCACGAACCAAATCAATAATACAACGTTCAAAGTTACGAATATTAACCCGCTTACTAACGAGCCTTACGATTGGACGCTGTGGTCGTCAACGCTTGCGAAAGCGCCGAACAAAGTGGAAGAAAGCTGGCGCGCGGCGATGGGCGCCAATACGGCGAAGGAATATTTGGAGGAGCATAACTTGCTGGCGGTTGAGAAGCAAATTTTCACCGGAACAGCTCCTGTCTCCTACAGCGACGATCTGGAACAGAAGCGCGGCCAAGTCGCCGAAGTCATCAAGCAGTATTCCTGGAAGATGGTCTTCGCGAAGAACGAAGCCGAGTTTAACAAGCTCAAGCAGGAATTGATCGACAAAGCCAAAGGCCTCGGTTACGAAGAAGTGCTGGCATTCAACAAGGAGCAAAATCAGAAAGTGTTCGAATACCGCAAACAATAACGTCCGGTTATCCGGCGGGTATGGAGGATGCGCATCCGTGCGTGTCTTCCATACCTTTTGCATAGCTGGACCCGGTTCCAAGCTCTGCTGAAAAATGATAAACTGGTAGCGCATTCACATACTCGCTCATCGTCGCCGAAAGGAGGCTGTGCATGTTCTCGCTGCGATTTTTCCGCCGGATGCCGCATCCGTTCAAATCGGGCACCTTGCGGCGGACACTGGTCATTTATTTGCTCGTCGCCTGCCTGTTTCCCCCCATCCTGCTGGCAGGATATACGTACTCATCCTTGCATGCCATTCTGACGACCAAAATCCGCAGCGGCATCGAAGCCAGCCTCAGGCAAGAAGCGACGGGCCTTGAGAACGTGCTGAACAATCTGGATTTTGTTTCCAAACAATTGGCGCTCGACGGGCAAGTCGTGGACCGCATGAACGCTTATCTCGCTGCCAAGAGCGTGACGGAGAAAGCTGAAATCATGGGCGCGATCGAAGAAAGCCTGAACGTGGTCAATTTCACGAATCCTTACTTGGGCTTGACGATCTATTACATGCCGCAATCCAAGGATCCGATCCTGTTCACGAACCTGGCGGTGGCGGACGATTTCCAGGTCGAAATGCTGCCGCCGTTCGTTCATTACCGCGGGGCCGAGTTTTACGGGCCCCACAGGACGCAGTATAAGAACAGCGCCAATACGGTATTCTCCTCGGTTCGGGTCGTGAAGACGAGCGGGGAGCAGCCAGTCTATATTTATTTGGAAACCAATTATAATATATTCCGGAAGCTGATCGGAAGCGAATATTACGGCATGAAGGTTTCCCATTTTCTTATGAACGAGAGCGGAGTCGGCATCTATACCGACGAGGATCAGCCGCCTTTCGACGCGAAGACGCTGCCGACCGGTGAGGCGCTCAGCGGAGGTCTCTTCCATGGCTACTACCTGTTTGGATACGAGAGCTCCCAAGGCTGGCATCTGGTCACGGCCGTCGACCGCGATGTATTCAACGGCGAGATCAATGCGTGGATTCGCCGAATCGCCGCGCTGTTCGCGGGCACCTTCCTGTTCGCGATCGTGCTGGCCATGATGATCTGGCGCAAGGTGTACGGATCGCTGCGCAAGGTGAATCGGGAAATCGTGCGCATGACGGGCGATCGGGAAGCACCGGTACGCTTCACGGATGTGGAGGAGTTCGACCAGCTGCTCGGCAATTTCCAGGTGATGAAGACGACCGTGAACGAACTTATTGATGAAGTCGGCCGCAACGAGAGAGCCAAGAGCCGTCTGGAAACGGAGAAAGTGCTCAGCCAGATCAATCCGCATTTTCTGCATAATACGCTGAACACCGTGCAATGGATGGCGCGCGCGAACCATCAAACGGAAATTGACCGCGTCGTGACGCTGCTCGTGCAGGTGCTTCACTACAACATGGGCAAGCAAAGCCGGATCGTGACGGTGCGGCAGGAAGTCGAGGCGCTGCGGCATTATATCGATTTGCAGCGCTATCGGTATGAAGATGAACTTGATTTCGTGATTGACGTCGATCCGGAGGCAGAACCGGTCTCGATTCCCCGATTCCTGCTTCAGCCGATGGTGGAAAATGCCATCTACCACGGGAAGCGGGAAGAGAAAGGACAAATCTCCATAACCATCGTCAGGAGAGAGAACCATACGGTCGTCTTTGAAGTGGCCGACAACGGAGCCGGGATGGATGAAGAGACGGTGCGCAAGCTGCTTGCGCCGGATGAGGATACGCCGCGAGGCTCCGGAATTGGATTGCGTTACGTCAGGCGGCTGCTGGCGGGCTTCTACGGCGCGGGGGAATGGCTGCAGATTGACAGCCGGCTGGGCGAGGGGACGGCATTGAGGGTCGTAATTCCGGCGGACACAGGAGGTGATCGGCTTGATCAAAGCGCTGGTGGTCGATGACGAGAAGCGGGTTCGCCAAGGCTTCATGACCATGACGGATTGGGAAGCTCACGGGATCCTCATCATCGGAGAGGCGAAGGACGGGCGCAGCGCGCTCGCGTTCCTGAACAAGCAAAAAGTCGACTTGTTGTTCGTGGATATCAGCATGCCGGGCATGAGCGGGTTCGAGTTGATCGAGCGGGTCCGGGACTTGTATCCGGACATGCGATCGGTCATTCTGACTTGTCATCATGAATTCGACTACGTTCAGGAAGCGCTCCGGCTTGGAGCGATCGATTATATCGTCAAGACTTTGTTTGGACCGGACAATGCGAAGGAAACGATCGAACGCGTCTTGAAGCGGATCAAACGGGAAGCGAAGTCGGCTTCTTCCGTCCGCTTGTTCCAGTGCGCGGCTTGTTATTCCGCAGCCGTGCCCGGCGCCGACCCCGACTTGCTGCGCGAAGCCCTGCCCCAGGAACGGCAGCCGATTCCGCTCGAAGAAGGAATATGGATCGTGCCGATGAGCGTCAGCGAATCCGCCGAGTGGATTCGGGATTTGCCGGGGGAGGTCGCTGCCGCATGGTATGCCGTTCATATTCACTCAACCGGAGATTATCCGATGACGGAAGCGAAAGAGCTGTTGGCCAAACGCTTGGGCGCTTACCTGTTCTACGCCTCGCCGCCGCCGGGCTCCGCGATCCGGTTGGAGGAATTGCAAGCGGCTTCCGCCCCGGATGACGCCAGCCTGAACGAGGCATTCACGGAATGGAGACAGGGGAAATGGCTGCTGTACGGCGAGGCCTGGAAGAAATTCATCGGCCTGGTGGAGCGGCTGCACCCTGATCCGGAGCGTTTGCTGCCGTTTCTCCGTTCTGTCATCGAAAGCGGGCCCGCTTATTTTCAGTGGTTGTCCCTCGATCCGGCGAATCCGGCCGGCAATACGAGCAAGCTGGAGAAGCTTCCCTACTCCTGGAGGGAATGGAAGACGTGCTTCATGCAGATCGCGCTGCAAGTGCAGCAGAGATTGACGGAGACGGCCCTCTCCAGGGAAGTGGCCGGCAGCCTGCTGCGAGCCGTTCATTATATGGCGCAGTGCCTGGACGCCAACTTGAATCAGGAAGCCGTCGCCCGGCATGTCGGCATGAGCCGCAGCTACTTTAGCCAATGCTTCAAGAAATTCACGGGCGCGGCGTTCGTTGATACGCTGCGGAGCATGCGCATCCGCCATGCCCAATCCCTGCTGCGGAATTCCGGACTGTCGGTGCCGGAGATCGCCAGCCGTTCAGGTTTTGAAGACGACAAATATTTCAGCCGTGTGTTCCGGGAGATGACCGGGCAGCTGCCGTCGGAATTCCGGGCCGGCTCTTCTGCCTGGAGCCAGGGGAAGGAGGGGTAACATGCGCTTGCGGGCCAGGATTGGCATTCGCGGAATCGGTCTGCTCATTGTTGCGCTGCTCATCGTGCTTGCGGCGGCATGCCGTTCCGGACAATCAGGCGATGAGGACAAGCGGGAAGCCGGCGATATCAGCGCCGCGGACCGCGCGGCGTATGCGGCATACGATACCCCCGTTGCGATGAGGATCGCCTATCGCTATTCGGATATTACACTGCCCCAGGGAGACACCAACGACAACAACTTTCTGACCCGGTATTTGCGCAAGAAGACCGGGATCGTCGTCAAATATGCCTGGGAAGCCAATGACGAGGAACAATATAACAGCAAAATGGCCTTGTCGATTCTGAGCGGCGATCTGCCGGATGCGTTCGTGGTGGGCCGGGAGCAGTTCCGGCAGCTCGTTGGCAGCGGGATGCTGGAGGACTTGACGGAAGTGTATCCCGAATACGCCTCGACGCTGGTGAAATCCATTTACGACTCCACTGCCGGCAAAGCGTTCAGCGACGCCACCGTGGACGGCAAGCTGTATGGATTGCCCAATGTGGCCATCGATGCCGACGCGCCAAGCTATGTCTGGGTCCGGCAGGATTGGCTGGATCGTCTGCATCTTGACCCGCCGCGCACGGTGGCGGATATAGCCCGCATCGCCAAGGCGTTCGTTCAACGCGATCCCGACGGGAACGGGAAGGATGACACGGTCGGGATTCCGCTCAGCCCGTCGCTGTTGTACGACGAGAAGATGGGCGTGAACGGGCTGAATGCATTGTTCGCAGCTTTCGATGCTTATCCGCGGCATTGGGTGGCGGGATCCGACGGCGGCGTCCTGTACGGCTCGATCGCACCGGAAGCGAAGCAAACGCTTATGGTGCTGGCGGAGTGGTACAAGGAAGGCATCATTGACAACCAATTCGTCCTGCGCAAGGAAACGGATGAGCTGATCAAGAAAAACCAGGCCGGCTTGTTCTTCGGACCTTGGTGGGCGCCTTACTTCCCGCTGTCCGCTTCGGTTCAGAACGATACGAAAGCGGAGTGGCGGGTGTTCGCCGCACCGGTGGACGGCAGCGGCAGCTTCAACGCCAGCACGGCGCCAATCACGGACCGCTATCTCGTGATCCGCAAAGGCTACCCGCATCCGGAGGCGGCGATCAAGATGCTCAACGCCTTCACGAAGATCGAGCGCAATGTCGAATCGGACGATCAGGATCTTATTGCGTTGAACGATACGGCTGAACAGCTCGGTGTACAACTGCGCAATTATTATCCGTTCGATCTGCTGCTGGACTATCCTGACGCGATCATCCGGAGGCACGACAGCCTGGTTCAGGCGCTGGAAGGCAAGCTGAGCCCGGAACAGCTGGATTCCGAAACTCGGCATTTGTATGACAGCGCCGTTGCGGAGAAAGAATCGCCGCGGAAGAACATGGAGGCTTGGAGCGCCTCTCAAGCTTACCTGCTCGGAGGGGAAGTCAGCAAAGCGCCGAAGACGATGAAACCAAGCTTGTTCTTCGGCACAACGCCGTCCATGGCGGAGCGTTGGGACGCCTTGCGCAAGCTGGAGCAGGAGACGTATTTGGGGATCATTACCGGAGACCAGCCGCCGGAAGCGTTCGACCGCTTCGTGGAACAATGGAATCGGCAAGGCGGAGAGCAGATCACGCGGGAAGTCGCCGCGGCGATCGGCCGTTGACGCTTGTCGTGGATGTGTACGGTTATTCGTACACAACTGCGTGTCTGCCCTGTTGCCAACGGTTTCGTGAACTTTTTCGCGCTTACAAACGAATGCGAAGCTCGACCGGCCCTGCGGCAGGGCGAATCCGCACGTGCCCCGCTTCGTCGACGCCGTCCGTTGCGCCGCCCTCGACCGCCGCGACGGCTGCGATGCCGTGCAGCGTCAGACTCCAGTTGCCTGCGGCGGCGCTGGTCCCTTCGGCTTGTATCGTGATCGTGCCGCCGGAGCGGGATGCGGTGACGCGCAAGGCCGATGCGCCTGTCTGCGTCGGCACGTCGGCTATGGCCGTCGCGCCGTCCTGCAGCGCGTATAGCGCAAGCGTGACGCCGTCGGCGTAATCATAGTCCGGGCGGTCGTCCCTTGCGCCCAGCGCGAGCAGGCTGTTCTCGCGCACATACAGCGGCAGGCTCGTATAGTCGTACCGTTCGCGCCGCCAGGCGCCGCCCTGCACTTGCTCGCCGCTCAGCAGATGCGTCCACGTGCCTTGCGGCAGGTAATACGAAGCTTCCCCGTCGGGATTGAAGATCGGCGCGACGAGCAGCGATTCGCCGAGCATGTACTGGCGATCCAGATAGTCGCAGGCAGGATCGCCGCCGAATTCGAGCACCATGGCGCGCATGACCGGCAGCCCGACCCGCGAAGCCGCGGCGGATTGGCCGAACAGGTACGGCATGAGCCGCTGCTTCAGCTTGGTGAACTTGCGCAGCACGTCAACCGCTTCTTCGTCATAGATCCACGGAACCCGGTAAGAGGTGCTGCCATGCAAGCGGCTATGGCTGGACAACAGGCCAAATTGCACCCATCGCTTGTACAGATCAGGCGGCGACGTATGCTCGAAGCCGCCGATGTCGTGGCTCCAGAAGCCGAAGCCGGACAAGCAGAGCGACAAGCCGCCGCGCAAGCTTTCGGCCATCGATTCGTAGGTCGCCTCGCAATCGCCGCCCCAGTGCACCGGATACATCTGCCCGCCCGCCGTCGCCGACCGCGCGAACAGCGCCGCTTCTCCTTTGCCGCGCTTCTCTTCGAGCAACTCGAACACGACCTGGTTATAGAGCTGCGCGTAATAATTGTGCATCTGCATCGGGTCGGAGCCGTCGTGCCAGACGACATCGGTCGGAATCCGCTCGCCGAAGTCGGTCTTGAAGCAATCGACGCCCATGTCGAGCAGGGCGGCCAGCTTCTCCTTGAACCAGGTGCAAGCGTCCGGATTCGTGAAGTCGACGATGCCCATGCCGTATTGCCACATGTCCCATTGCCATACGCTGCCGTCCGGCCGTTTGAGCAGATAGCCTCGCTCCGCGCCTTCTTCGAACAACGCCGATTTCTGCGCGATATAGGAATTGATCCAGACGCAGATGCGCAAGCCCTTCGCCTTCAGCCGCTGCAGCATGCCCTTCGGGTCGGGGAATACCCGCTCGTCCCACTCGAAGCTGCACCATTCGTACTCCTTCATCCAGAAGCAGTCGAAGTGGAATACCGACAGAGGCAGGTCCCGCTGCGCCATGCCGTCCACAAAGCCGGTAACCGTCTCTTCGTCGTAATTCGTCGTGAACGAGGTGGACAGCCACAGCCCGAACGACCAGGCCGGCGGCAGCGCGGGCTTGCCGGTCAGCGATGTGTAATTGGCCAGGACGTCCTTAAGCGAATCGCCGCCGACGATGAAGTATTCCAGCCGTTCGCCCGGCACGCTGAACTGCACCTTGGACACTTTCTCTGAGGCGACTTCGAACGAGACGAGCTCGGGGTGGTTGACGAACACGCCGTATCCGCGATTGGTCACATAGAACGGAACGTTTTTATACGCTTGCTCCGAAGCCGTGCCGCCGTCCTGGTTCCAGATGTCGACGACTTGCCCGTTCTTGACGAATGCGGAGAAGCGTTCCCCGAGCCCGTATACCGTCTCTCCGACGCCAAGGTCAAGCTGTTCCCGAAAATGATGCTGTCCGTCCGTCGACTTCACGAAGGCGGTGGCGCGACTGCCGCTGGCGGTCAGTTTCCTGCCCTTGTGAGCATAAGCGATCGATACCGGATGCTGCTTCGTTACCGTCACCGTCGTGTCTCCGCTCGTGAGCCGCACGAATTCCGGATCGTCTTCTACTTTTACTTGAGCTTGGCCGCTTGCGGCAAGCGGGAATCCGCCCGGGGCGCCGCGGCGCTTGCCGGCATGGTGGCTGAAGGAAGCGCGGATCACGTCCGGCAGCGGCGAGGAGAATTCGAGCGTGAGCAGCGGTTCGTTGAGCGTGTCTCCGCGGTGATTCAGGTGCTTGCGCGTGGCATACAGCGTCATGCCGTCCTTGCGAATGTTCACGTCGTGGATTTCAAAGGGTCCGATCTGTTCATACCCTTCCCGCATCATCCAGTAGCCGTCGCTGAATTTCATCGGTTCCATCCTTTCTTTTCGCATATCAATGATAAGTTGCTGTTGATTAACATTATAATGATTTGATGATGCTTATTCTTGCATTATTATGTGATATACTAACATAATACTGATCTGGCAAGGAGCTGGCGTTCATGGATATACACAGCTTGCCCGGTGCTCGTCCCCGTTCGGACCTGAGACGTCTGCAGGAGGACCGAAGGCATGGCCAACCGGATTTGCCCGTCGGGCTGTATCGGATGGCGCCGAGCCTTGGCGAGCCGGTGCTGGACATGCATTGGCATGCCGAATACGAATTCCTGATCATGGAGCGAGGCAAGGCCAACTTTCAGATCGGATTGACGACATGCGAAGTGAAGGCGGGCGAAGTGCTGTTCATTCCCGGAGGGGAATTGCATGGGGGATATTGGCCTGAAACGGGGGCAGAAGGCGGAACTGACAACGACACCGACACAGAACGCGAAATCGACGCCGGCACCGAGAGCGGTACTGACACCGACATCGAAATTGCCGCCAGGATGCCGTCTGTCTGCGCCTATTCCGCCATCGTATTCGACCTCGATTGGCTGGCAGGCCGCGGCGGCCAGGATCGGATCGCGACGCGCTGGCTGTCGCCGCTGCAGCGCGGAGAAGTGTCGCTCCCGCATCACCTGAGCAGAGAGCACGCAGCAGCTTCCTCCATCTATGAAGCCGCCATGAAGCTTGCGGTGCTGGAATCGTCCGAATCGCCCGGCAAGCCGCTGCGGCTCGCGGGCGGCCTGCTGGAGTTGCTCGCCGAATACGCGGATGCCGGATTGGCCGTTCGACAGGATCCGTGGAACGCGGCGCGCACGGAGACGCCGGAGCGCTTGATCCGCGTGCTGACGCTCATGGAGAAAGAGATCGGCCGCAAGTGGACGATCGGGCAATTGGCGCGGGTCGCCGGGATGAGCGAAGGACACTTCAACCGGCTGTTCAAGCTGTATTTGCGGCAAACGCCGATCGTCTACCTGAACAGTCTGCGTCTGAGGCGGGCGGCAGAGCTGCTGCGCCAACCGGGTGCATCGGTGTCGGAAGCGGCATTGTCGTGCGGCTTTGACAATTTCAGCTATTTCAGCAAAATGTTTCGCGCCCGATACGGCTGCACGCCATCGGATTATCGGCGCTAACCGCACGCGAGGACAAGTCGGCGATTTCCGTACGCACCTTCGGTGAACGACCGTCATAAAGAAGAAGTAGAGTATAATCGCCGAAGGTGGTGGGATCCCGGATGGTGAAGGCGGCGTACGCCCCGCCCATCTCGTTGCTGCTGCTCATGATGCTGGTCGTCCTGGCCGGTACGGCTTGGTTTGCGGCGCTCCATCCCCGGTTCATCCGGCGGATGATGCTGGGGGAAGCGGCAGATGCGGCCGACCGCGAGTGCGCTGTTGCCGAGTTTCAACGGATTCGCTGGAGCGGCCTTGCTGTCGGATCGGCTGCATTGCTGTTGCTCATGATGACGGACGCCATGTAGAACCGCAAAGAGGGCTCGTGTCAGCGAGCGGCATCTTCCTTTTTGCGGGTACGCGGACTTCGCGGCTTGGCCTTGGGCTTGGTGCCTGGCGCTTCGCCGGATGTCGTACCCTCGGAAGGGGCAGCAGCGTTGGCGCCAGATGCCGCAGCGGCGGCCGGTTTTGATTTGGCTGCATCGAGGCTGGCTTGGAGCGCAGCCATCAGGTCGATGACATTCGTCCGCTCCGCGGCCGGAGCGGTCACGATATCCGCGCTTTGCCCGGCGATCTTGCGTTGAATGGCATCCTGCAGCGCGATGCGGTAATCGTCCGTGTACTTGCCGGGATCGAATGGAGCGCCGAGCTGGTCGATGAGCATCTTGGCCATATCCAGTTCGCGCTCGTTCACCTTCGATTCCTCCGGCAAGCCCGGCACCTGCTGCAAGCCGCGGATCTCATCGGGATAGTGCATCGTCTCCATGCAGATGCAATTGTCGACCGCCCGGATGGCGGCCAGGCTGCTCTTGCTGCGGATGGCGATCTTGGCAATGCCGATCTTGCCGGATTGCCGCATCGCTTCGAGCAGCAGGCTGTACGCGCCGGCGCCTGCCTGATCGGGGGACAAGTAGTAGGCCTTCTGATAATACAGCGGGTCGATCTCCGTCAAGTCGACGAAATCGAGAATCTGGATCGTGCGCGTATTTTCCGGTTTGATCGCATCCAGTTCGTCTCCCTCGAACAGCACGAACCTCCCCTTCTCGTATTCGTATCCGCGCACGATTTCCTCCCATTCCGCATTTTTCTGGCAATGCGGACAAGATTTCGAATAGGCGATCGGGGTGCCGCATGGTTTGTGAATGTAACGCAAGTGCACATCCTTGTCTTCGGTTGCGGTGAACATCTTGACAGGGACATGCACCAGCCCGAAGCTGATGGCGCCTTTCCATACCGTATGCATCCGATTCACGCTCCTCTGGACTTCGTCGCTCGCATGCCGCCGAGCAGGGTTGCACGTAGCATGCCCTCCCGCATGAGAATCCAATCTGCCGGGCATATTGTTTCATGAGGTGAATCCGAGATGGCAGATAAGGAAGAACTCCCGGAAGACGCATCGCTTGATGGCGGAGATGAATACGATATGGACGTGGATCGGATGATCAATGAGGGGCTCGGAGGCGGTCAGGTGACGATGCACAACGGGCTGATCACCGAGTCGACGACAGATTATATGGAGCGGGATACCCCATGAACGTACAACGCGCGCAGGAAATCTATGAGTCGAAGCAGATGATTCCAGTGAAGCTGGACAACGGCGAGTCGGTCTGGATCGAGAAGGTCGATGCGGACAACGGGGTGGCGACCGTGCAGGTGGGCGCGACGCCGTTGAATACGCAGACGGTGGTAGTGGACCGGCTCAGCGAAGGCTGAACAGATGGATCGACGCTGGCGAAAGCTTGAGCGAGATTGACGTAATCGGCATTTGCGGACACGGCGGCTGCGCGAAGCAAATTGCGGTCGTCCCGGCCGCCGTTCAAGAGCGGCTGTCGGGCGCATTGCTCTTACTTTTTGAAAGTTGTCATGTAACTGTGCTAAAATAGATTCAGATTACATATCGATTGAGATGGGAGAGTGAAAGGTGATGTACGATATCGCGATTATCGGAGCAGGGCCGGCCGGCGCAAGCGCGGCTTTGTTCACAGCCAAGGCAGGCAAGAAAACACTGGTGCTCGACAGCGACCAAAGCGTGACGAAGCGGGCCTGGATCGAGAATCACTACGGCGCGCCCAAGATTTCCGGACCCGATCTGGTAGCGGTCGGCAAGAAGCAAGCGGAAGATTTCGGCGCGGAAATCGTGGCGGCCAAAGCTGTGAAACTTACGGCGCAAGACGGCAGCGTGACGATCGAGACGGAAGGCGGCGAGTCTTATCAAGCCGCTCATGTCATCGTGGCGACGGGCATGTTCGCCGATCTGGCGGAAGCAAGCGGCATTGCGACGAAGCCGGGCACCGAGCCGCGCATCAAGACGATCGCCGATTGCGCGCCGGACGGCAAGACGAACCTGTCGAACGTCTGGGCGGCAGGCACGATCGCCGGGGTCAGCATGCACACGATCATCACCGCCGGCGACGGAGCCAAAGTTGCGATCAACGTCATCAGCGCGATCAACGGTGAACGGTACGTGGACCACGACGTGCTGAAGAGCTGAATATTGCAGGAAGCAACAGCAAGTCGACCGATCCGCCGCTGTGCGGGCCGCGAGGCTTGCTTTTTTTTGTAATATCCCGCTCAAACGCGCCAACCGCTGTGAGTTAGACGAAAAAATCGACTAATTCCCGTCCAAACGCGCCAACCGCTGTGAGTTAGACGAAAAAATCGACTAATTCCCGCCCGAACGCGCCAACCGCTGTGAGTTAGACGAAAAAATCGACTAATTCCCGCTCAAACGGTAGTGTCAAGAGGTTTGTGTAAATATCTTTTAAGGTTTGTAGGGTATCCATTGGGACAATGGATATGATTGGCTTTCAGGGTTCAGGGGGGATCCCCCCTGAAAAAAATCCCCTTTCATTTCCAGTTGTCAAAGTGCTGCTTTTTTATTTGTGCCGCTTGTGGATAACTGGCTTCACATACAGATGATGCCGGCTTACCCCTGGGGATACTTTTCATCAAACAT
>Ga0222419_100570_pt1 | contig 29036 bp, 31 predicted proteins | sample 1B20Ametagenome_FD_182474 | JGI IMG/M metagenome (GOLD analysis project Ga0222419, IMG submission 182474) | Enriched microbial communities from leaf-cutter ant dump, University of Wisconsin, Madison, United States - 1B20A (version 2) | ecosystem: Environmental > Terrestrial > Nest > Insects nest... | reverse complement strand
AGCGTATCCACTGAACCGCCGTATGCGGAACCGCACGTACGGTGGTGTGAGAGGGCTGAGGGGGCAACCCCTCACCCTACTCGATGCCGCCGGGCCGCCCCAAGGCAAAAAGCGCCCCCTCGGGGGGATGAACCCGGACGCGGGGCAGTCCCTGCGGACTGGCCTGCGCCAGGCGAATCCGAGCGGCATGCAGGCCGCGAGGTGGATGCAAGCAGCCGTGGGCCGCGCGGCGTGGGGGCGCTTTCCGTTTACAATAGAGGGATTGTCCCGAGGAGCTTGTCGCATGCGCTACCTGGTCTGGATTCTGCGGCTGGTGATCTTTGTCATCGTGCTGCTTTTCGCCCTGAAGAACACGGCGCCGGTGGATGTCGGCCTGTTCGCCGACCACGTCCTCAGCCAGGTCCCGCTGATCGTGGTGATGCTGACCGCCTTCGTCCTGGGGGTGGCATTCGGCCTGCTCATGGCGGCCACGTCCATGCTGCGCCGCCGCCGCGAAATCAATCGCCTGCGCCGCGAACTCGCCCGCGCCCAGGACGCCCTGGACCATCCCCAGACCGCGTCCGCCCCGGTGATCCCCGAGACCGTCGCGCCGCTGGCGCCCCTGTAGATTCCGGGAGTTGTCGTGGATTTCGAGCCCTGGTGGCTGATCATCGTCCCGGTGCTGTTCGGCCTGGGCTGGCTGGCGGCGCGCTTCGACTTCCGCCAGATGCTGTCGGAAACCCGGGCGCTGCCCGATTCCTACTTCAAGGGCCTGAACTTCCTGCTCAACGAGCAGCCCGACCGCGCCATCGACGCCTTCGTCGAGGTCGCCAAGCTCGATCCGGAAACCACCGAACTGCATTTCGCCCTGGGCAGCCTGTTCCGCCGCCGGGGCGAGATCGAACGCGCCATCCGCGTGCACCAGAGCCTGCTCTCGCGCGAGGACCTGCCCCTGCCGGATCGTGAAAACGCCCAGCTGGCCCTGGCCCAGGATTTCCTCAAGGCCGGCATGCTGGACCGCGCCGAACAGGGCTTCCAGGCGGTGCTGCGGACCCGCCACGTGCTGGAGGCCCTGCGCGCCCTGGTCCGGATCCACGAATCCGAGCACGACTGGGACAAGGCCATCGACACCGTCCAGCAGTTGCGCGGCCGCACCGACGAGCCCGTCCCGCAGCTGGCGCACTACCACTGCGAGCGCGCCCAGGCGCTGATGGAGTCCAGGACGCCCGACTTCGACGCCGCCGCCCAGGCCCTGGACGCCGCCGAGAACGCCGCGCGCCAGAACGGCTCCACTCCGGCCTCCGAGACCCGCGTGCGCATGCTGCGCGCCCGCTGGGCGGCCTTGCGCGGCGACCTGGAATCCCAGCGCGCGCAGCTCCAGGACGTCCTGTCCATGGCGCCCGAATTCTCCGGCCTGGTCGCCCAGCCGCTGCTGGACTGCCATGCGGCCCTGGGGCGCGCCGCCGAAGGCCTGTCGCTGCTGCGCGACCAGTATGCCCGGCTGCCGACGCTCGACCTGTTCAACGTGATCTTCCGCGCCCTGCGCGCCACGGAAGGCGCCGTTCCCGCCTGGGCCTTCGCCCGCCAGGCGCTGCGCGCCCATCCCTCGCTGCTGGGGCTGGACCGCCTGCTCGAAGTCGAACTCGGCCAGGGCGCCGAGAGCCTGCCGGACGAGCCCCTGGTGCCGGGCGCCGACCTGGGCCTGCTGCGCAGCATGATCCACAAGCACACCCAGCGCCTGGACCGCTACGCCTGCGGGCATTGCGGCTTCGAGGCGCGGCGCTATTACTGGCAGTGCCCGGGCTGCAACACCTGGGAAACCTATCGGCCCCGCCGCCTGGAGGAAATTCGATGACCGCATTCCCGGCCCGGGCGGCCGCCGCCGCCCGGATCCTCGTCGCCGGAGACATCATGCTGGACCGCTACTGGTTCGGCGAAGTCGATCGCATCTCGCCCGAGGCCCCCGTGCCCGTGGTGCGGGTCGCCCGCCGGGAAGACCGCCTGGGCGGGGCGGCCAACGTGGCCCGCAACATCGTCGCCCTGGGCGCCAGCGTGGGGCTGCTGGGCGTGGTCGGCGCCGACGAGGCGGGCGCCCGCGTGCGCGCCCTGGCGCGCGAGGCCGGCGTGCGCGACCATCTGGTCGAGGACGCCGAAGGCATGGACACCACGCTGAAGATGCGGGTGCTGGGACGCCAGCAGCAGCTGCTGCGGGTCGATTTCGAGCAGGGGCCGGGCGCGCGCGCGCTGGACACGCTGGACGCCGGCCTGGCCGGCGTCCTGGCGGACTACGACCTGCTGGTGCTGTCGGATTACGCCAAGGGCGCCCTGTCCCGGGTCGAACCCATGATCCGGGCGGCCCGCGAACGCGGCATTCCGGTCCTGGTCGATCCCAAGGGCCACCGCTATCCGCGCTACCGGGGGGCCACCCTGGTCACGCCCAACCGCAGCGAAATGCAGGACGCCGTCGGCCGCTGGGATTCGGAGGACGACCTGACGCGCCGCGCCCAGGCCCTGCGCCAGGAGCTGGATCTCGAGGCCCTGCTGATCACCCGCTCCGAACAGGGCATGACCCTGTACACCGCCGAGGGCCGCCGGCACGCGGACGCCCAGGCGCACGAAGTCTTCGACGTGTCCGGCGCGGGCGATACCGTGCTGGCCACCCTGGCCGTCGCCCGGGCCGCCGGCCTGGACTGGTTCGAGGCCATGACGTGGGCCAACCGCGCCGGCGGCATCGTCGTCGGCAAGCTGGGCACCTCCATCGTCACCGCAGAGGAATTGACATCATGATCGTGGTCACCGGCGCGGCCGGCTTCATCGGCAGCAACCTGGTCCGCGGCCTGAACGCGCGCGGCATCACCGACATCCTGGCGGTCGACGACCTGACCGACGGCGACAAGTTCCGCAACCTGGCCGACCTGGGGATCGCCGACTACCAGCACAAGGACGAGTTCCGCCGCCGCGTCCTGGCGGGCGAACTGCCGCGTCCCGACGCCGTGTTCCACCAGGGCGCCTGCTCCGACACGACGGAGCGCGACGGCCGCTTCATGATGGACAACAACTTCCGCGTCACGCTGGAACTGTTCGAATACTGCCAGGCCCGGGAAGTCCCCTTCCTGTACGCCTCGTCGGCCGCCGTGTACGGCGCCGGACCGCGCTACATCGAGGATCCGGCCTGCGAGGCGCCGCTGAACGTCTACGGCTATTCCAAGCTGCTGTTCGACCAGGTCCTGCGCCGGCGCATGGACCGCCTCACGGCCCAGGTGGTGGGCCTGCGCTATTTCAACGTCTACGGCCCGCGCGAACAGCACAAGGGCCGCATGGCGTCGGTGGCCTTCCACAACATGAACCAGTACGCGAGCGAGGGCCACGTGCGGCTGTTCGGCGGCTGGGACGGCTATCCGGACGGCGGCCAGCAGCGCGACTTCGTCTTTGTCGACGACGTGGTCAAGGTCAACCTGCACTTCCTGGACCACCCGGAGGTCTCCGGCATCTTCAACTGCGGCACCGGGCGCGCCCAGCCCTTCAACGACGTGGCCCAGACCGTGGTCAACAGCCTGCGCGTGCACCAGGGGCAGCTGGCCCTGCCGCTGCCGGAACTGGCAGCGGGCGGCCAGCTGCGCTACATCCCGTTCCCCGACGACCTGAAGGGCCGCTACCAGAGCCACACCCAGGCCGATCTGACCAGGCTGCGCGCCGCCGGCTACGCGGGCGCCTTCAGCGACGTGCAGACGGGGGTGAACGCCTACGTCGGCCAGCTGCTGGAATCGGGGCGGCTGGCGATCCCCTTGATGAGTGTGAACAGGCCCTAATCGTTTTCCCGGACGGACACTCCGGATCAAGACCCCCTCCATTCGCCGCCCGTCCAGGGCATCATGACCGGACCCTCACACCACAGGAGTCGGTCATGAATCCCTTTCTGCACGAGACGGCCGGTCGGCCGGCCGGCGGGTCTCCCGATGCCGTCCGCGCCCATGCCTTCGCGGCCGGAGCGCCGATCCCGGACACCAGCCGGGCCTCCGGCCCGGGCGGCGGGCCATGCGCGCGGCGCCCGGCCCGCCGCCGCGCGCATGGCCTGTCGCGCCTGCTGACGGCGGCCGGCGTCGCCGCCCTGGCCTGGGCCGGGGCGGCGGGCGCCGTGGACCTGAACACCGCCACCCTGGACCAGCTGCGGGGCATCCGCGGCATCGGCCCCAAGACCGCCCAGGTCATCCTCGACGAGCGCGCGCGGGGCGGGCGCTACCTGTCGTTCGCCGACCTGTCGGACCGGGTGCGCGGCATCGGCCCGCGCCGGGCCCAGTCCCTGCAGTCGGCGGGCCTGACCATCGACGGCGGCGGCACGCGCCTGTCGGGGCAGGGGGGCGACGCCCGGGCCGCCGGCACGGCCGGGGCCGGCGGCCCGGCCGGCTCGGCCAGGCCTTCGGCGGCGGGCCGGCGCTGAGCCCGCGCCGTCCCGTCCCCGGGCCGGGATATGCCGTCTTTTCATAAGCATATTCCGGCCCGGGGGCAAGGCCGGCGCGGCGGATGGGCGGGTGTATGATTCCGTCCATGAAAACGTACCCCACCATCGAAGACATCATCGGTTCCACGCCCCTGGTGCGCCTGCAGCGGGTGCCGGGCGACGTCGGCGAGCCGCGCGGAAACGTGATCCTGGCCAAGCTGGAAGGCAACAACCCGGCCGGCTCGGTCAAGGACCGCGCCGCCCTCAGCATGATCCGCCAGGCCGAATCGCGCGGCGACATCCGTCCCGGCGACACCCTGATCGAGGCGACCAGCGGCAACACCGGGATCGCCCTGGCCATGGCGGCCGCCGTACGCGGCTACCACATGGTCCTGATCATGCCGGACAACTCGACCCAGGAACGCTGCGCCGCCATGACGGCCTACGGGGCCGAACTCATCCTGACGCCTTCGCAGGGCGGGGGCATGGAATACGCCCGCGACCTGGCGCTGCGGATGCAGTCCGAAGGCAAGGGCAAGGTCCTGGACCAGTTCTCCAACGCCGACAATCCCCGCGCCCATTACGAGACCACCGGCCCGGAAATCTGGGAACAGACCGGCGGAGAAGTCACGCACTTCGTCAGCGCCATGGGCACGACCGGCACCATCATGGGGGTGGGCTCGTATCTGCGCGAACGCAATCCGGCCGTGCGCATCGTCGGCGCCCAGCCGGCCGAAGGCGCCCACATCCCCGGCATCCGCAAATGGCCGGAAGCCTACCAGCCCAGCATCTACGACCCGGCCGGCGTCGACGCCTTCGAGCCCATCACCCAGGAACAGGCGGAAACCATGGCCCGGCGCCTGGCCGCCGAGGAAGGCATCTTCGGCGGGATTTCCTCGGCCGGCGCGGCCGTGGCCGCGCTGCGCGTGGCCGCCACGGTGCGGGACGCCACCATCGTCTTCATCGTCTGCGACCGGGGCGACCGCTACCTGTCTTCCGGCGTTTTCAACTGAACGCCGCCCCGCGCGGCGCCTAGGCGCCCGGTCCGCCAAAGCGGTTCGGGTCGCCGTAGCCGACGCGGTCGGCGATCTCGTGCGCCAGGTCCGCCACCGACGCCGCGTAGAAATAGCTGCGGTTGTAGTGGGTGATGGCGAAGAAATTGGGCGTGGCGCAGCGCACGTCGTGGGTGCCGCGGATCTCGTCGCGCAGGTCGATCACCCCCAGCGCCTGGGCCTGCCAGGCCTGGCCGCCGCCCGGCAGCGCCCGGGCGCCGGCGGCCTTCAGCGCGGCCCAGTCGCTTTCCGGCTTCAGCCCGTCCTGGGCCAGCCGCGCGGCGCCGGCGGGCAGGACCACGGGCGCGAAGACCGGTACGTCGCGCACCCAGCCGTGGGCCCGCAGGAACGCCGCCACCGAGGCGATGGCATCGTCCGTGTTGCCGGCCAGGTCCACGCGGCCGTCGCCGTCGCCGTCCACCGCGTAGCGCATCAGGCTGCCCGGCATGAACTGCGGCAGCCCCATGGCCCCCGCGAACGAGCCTTCCACGACGCGCGCGTCCAGTTCCCCCCGGTGGTCCAGCACGATCAGGTCGGCCAGCTGTTCGCGGAACATCGCCTGGCGTTCCGGCCGGTTCGGGTCGGGATAGCGGAATCCCAGGGTGGCCAGGGTGTCCAGCACCCGGTGGTCACCGGTGTAGCGGCCGTAGACGGTCTCGATGCCGATGATGGCGACGATGATCGAGGGCGGCACGCCCGTGCGGGCGCTGGCGCGGTCGATCGCGGACCGGTGCGCCCGCCAGAAGGAGACGCCCTCGCGGATGCGCACCGCGTCGACGTGGCGCTGGCGGTAGCTGGTCCAGGCGCGGCGGATGCGGCCCGAGCGCGCGGGCGGCGTCATCAGGCGGGCCGCCGTGGCGTCGTAGCGCGCCTCGGCCAGCAGGGCCTCGACGTTTTCCAGGGACAGGTCGTTCGCCCGGGCGGTTTCCTGGGCGAACGACCGCACTTCGGGCAGCAGGCGGCCATCGGGTTCGAGGAAATCTCCCCGCGCCGGCGGTGTTCTGCTAGAATTAGTACGATCGTTTGAAACGATTGTTTGATTCGTTGCCCCCGAAAGGGAGGCGGCGGGCGGTTCGGAACCGCTGTGGCTGCTGGCGCAGCCGGATATAAAAAGCGACGCTACGGCAACTTGCAAAATACGGGTTGGTCTGAACATAATCGCCCTTATGGAGACACTCTATATTACCCATCCAGCCTGCCGACTGCATGAGATGGGGGCCTGGCACCCCGAATGCCCTCAACGCCTGGATGCGGTGGCCGACCAGCTGGCCGCCAACGGCCTGATGGACTTCCTTTCTCACCGCACGGCGCGCCCCGCCGGACCCGAAGACGTGCTGCGGGTGCACACGCCGGAATACCTGGCGTTCCTGCGCCAGCACGCGCCGGCGCACGGCTATTTCCCGCTGGACCCGGACACGATCATGAATCCGGACACGCTCCAGGCGGCCTGGGCGGCGGCCGGCGCCGGCCTGACGGCGCTGGACGAGATCCTGGACGGCCATGCGAAGACGGCCTTCTGCGCCATCCGCCCGCCGGGGCATCATGCCTGTCCCGAAAAGGCCATGGGGTTCTGCTTCTTCAACAACGTCGCCATCGCGGCCCGCTACGCCCTGGACCACCATGGGCTGTCGCGCGTCGCCATCGTGGATTTCGACGTCCACCATGGCAACGGGACGGAAGAGGTCTTCCTGAAAGAATCCCGGATCATGATGTGCAGCTTCTACCAATATCCCTTGTTCCCGGATACCCGCCACGAGGATCTGGGGCCGAACATGATCAATATCCCCGTCGATGCGTATTCCGGCGGCGACGTGATCCGCGACCTCGTGTCGAAATACTGGCTGCCGGCGCTGAGCGGCTTCCGGCCCGAGCTGATCCTGGTGTCGGCGGGGTTCGACGCCCACCGCGAGGATGACATGGGCAGCCTGAAACTGGTCGAGGCGGACTATGCCTGGATCACCGAACGCCTGGTCGAGGTCGCGGCCGAATCCGCCCAGGGGCGGATCGTCAGCTTCCTCGAAGGCGGTTACGACCTGTCCGCCCTCGGGCGCAGCGCGGTGGCGCATGTGCGGGCGCTGGGCGGTTACTGATGGGGCCGCGCGCGACGCGATTCTTCGTCGTCGGACGCGGCCGTCCTGTTTTCTTTCCATTCTGGAGTATGCTCGATGAAGGTCCTGGTACCGGTCAAGCGCGTGGTTGACTACAACGTCAAGGTACGCGTCAAATCCGATCACACTGGCGTGGACATCGCCAACGTCAAGATGTCCATGAATCCGTTCGACGAAATCGCGGTCGAGGAAGCGACCCGCCTGAAGGAAAAGGGCGCGGCCGCGGAGATCGTGGCGGTGTCGTGCGGGGTGGCGCAATGCCAGGAAACCCTGCGCACGGCGATGGCGATCGGCGCGGACCGGGGCATCCTGGTGCAGACCGAGGCCGAGCTGCAGCCGCTGGCGGTGGCCAAGCTGCTGAAGGCGCTGGTGGACAAGGAACAGCCCGGCCTGGTGATCCTGGGCAAGCAGGCGATCGACGACGACGCCAACCAGACCGGCCAGATGCTGGCCGCGCTGCTGGACTGGCCGCAGGCGACCAACGCCAGCAAGGTCGAGGTGCAAGGCGACCGCGTCCAGGTCACCCGCGAAGTCGACGGCGGCCTGGAGACCCTCAGCCTGGCGCTGCCGGCGATCGTCACGACCGACCTGCGGCTGAACGAGCCGCGCTACGTGACGCTGCCCAACATCATGAAGGCGAAGAAAAAGCCGCTGGAGACGGTCGCGCCCGAGGCGCTGGGGGTGGACGTGGCGCCGCGCCTGAAGACGCTGAAGGTGGCCGAGCCGCCGAGCCGTTCGGCCGGCGTGATCGTGCCCGACGTGGCGACCCTGGTGGACAAACTCAAGAACGAAGCGAAGGTGGTGTAAATGAGCATCCTGGTGATAGCCGAACATGACAATGCCCAGCTGGGCGCCGCGACCCGCAACGCCGTCGCCGCGGCGGCGGCGATCGGGGGCGAGGTGCACGTGCTGGTGGCGGGCTCGGGCGCGCGCGCCGTGGCCGATCAGGCGGCGCAGGTCGCCTTGGTGAGCAAGGTGCTGCTGGCCGATGGCCCGGCGCTGGCCGAGGGCCTGGCCGAGAACCTGGCCGCGCAGGTGCTGGCGGTGGCCGGCGGCTGCAGCCACATCCTGTTCGCGGCCACGGCCTCGGGCAAGAACGTCGCCCCGCGCGTGGCGGCCAAGCTGGACGTGGCGCAGATCTCCGACATCGTCGCCGTGGAATCGGCCGACACGTTCGTGCGGCCGATCTACGCGGGCAACGCGCTGGCGACGGTGCAGTCGGCCGACGCGACCAAGGTCATCACGGTGCGCACCACGGCCTTCGATCCGGCGGCCGCCACGGGCGGTTCGGCGGCGGTCGAGTCCGTCGACGCGGTGGCCGATTCGGGCAAGTCGCGGTTCGTGGGCCGGGAACTGGCCAAGAGCGACCGCCCCGACCTGACCGCCGCCACGGTGGTGGTGTCGGGCGGCCGGGGCCTGGGCAGCGCGGAGAACTTCAAGATCCTGGACCCGCTGGCCGACAAGCTGGGCGCGGCGCTGGGCGCCTCGCGCGCGGCGGTGGACGCGGGCTACGCGCCCAACGACTGGCAGGTCGGCCAGACGGGCAAGATCGTGGCGCCGCAGCTGTACGTGGCGATCGGGATCTCCGGGGCGATCCAGCACCTGGCGGGGATGAAGGACTCGAAGGTGATCGTGGCGATCAACAAGGATGCCGAGGCGCCGATCTTCGGGGTGGCCGACTACGGCCTGGTGGCCGACCTGTTCCAGGCCGTGCCCGAACTCGTCCAGGCGCTCTGAGCCTGATCTGACCAAGCTCGCGGGGATGAGCCCGGACACGGGACAGTCCTAGTGGACTGTTCCGTGCCTGGCGAATCCAAGCGGCTTGCAAGCCGCGCGGTGGATACAAGCCGAAGGCGCGGCGTTGGGGGGCCGTCCCCCCGCGCACCACAGGAATTACGATGACATACCAGGTTCCTACCCAGGATATCCGTTTCATTCTGCGCGAGCTGGCCGACCTGCGGGGCGTGCTGGCGCTGCCGGGCTTCGAGGAAGTCTCCGAGGACCTCGTCGACGCCGTGCTCGAGGAAAACGCGCGCTTCGTCGAACAGGAGATCGCGCCGCTGAACCGCGCGGGCGACACCGAGCCGGCCCGCTGGAGCGAGGACGGCGTGCGCACCACGCCCGGCTTCAAGGCGGCGTTCCAGGCCTTCGCGCAGGGCGGCTGGCAGGGCCTGCCGCACGAGGCCGAACTGGGCGGCCAGGGCCTGCCCAAGCTGGTCGCCGCCCCGGTCACCGAAAGCATCAACGCCGGCAACCTGGCCTTTTCCCTGTGTCCGTTGCTGACCGACGGCGTGATCGAAGCCCTGTCCATGGTGGGTTCGGACGCGCAGAAGGCCCGCTTCATTCCGCCCCTGCTGGAAGGCCGCTGGACCGGGACCATGAACCTGACCGAGCCGCAGGCGGGTTCCGACCTGGCGCTGCTCAAGTCCCGGGCCGTGCGCCAGGACGACGGCAGCTACCGCATCACCGGCCAGAAGATCTTCATCACGTATGGGGATCACGACATGGCGGAAAACATCATCCATCTGGTGCTGGCGCGCACGCCGGACGCACCCAAGGGCGTCAAGGGCATTTCCCTGTTCATCGTGCCCAAGTTCCTGGTCAAGGACGACGGCGGCCTGGGCGCACGCAACGACGTGGTGTGCGCTTCCCTGGAACACAAGCTCGGCATCCATGGCAGCCCGACGGCGGTGCTGCTGTACGGCTCGGGCCAGGGCGAAGCCGGCGAGGGCGGCGCGGTCGGCTACCTGATCGGCGAGGAAAATCGCGGCCTGGAATACATGTTCATCATGATGAACGCGGCGCGCTACGCGGTCGGCCTGCAGGGCGTGGCCGTGTCCGAACGCGCGCTGCAGCACGCGGCGGCCTACGCGGCCGAACGCATCCAGGGCAACGCCCTGGAAGGCTCCGCCGGTCCGGTGCCCATCATCCGCCACCCCGACGTGGCGCGCATGCTGGGCATCATGCGCGGCCTGACCGAGGGCGCGCGCGCCGTGGCCTATGTGGCGGCGGGCTACCGGGACAAGGCGGCCCATCTGGCGGACGAGGCGGAACGCGCCCGCTGCAAGGCCGCGTACGAATACTTCGTGCCCATCGTCAAGGCGTTTTCCACGGAATCGTCCGTCGAGGTCGCGTCCCTGGGCGTGCAGGTGCACGGCGGCATGGGCTTCATCGAGGAAACCGGCGCCGCCCAGTACTATCGCGACGCCCGCATCCTGCCCATCTACGAAGGCACCACGGCGATCCAGGCCAACGACTTCATCGGCCGCAAGCTGGCGCGCGACGGCGGCGCCGTGGCGCGCGAGCAGATCGCCGGGATGCGCGACACGGCGGCGGCCCTGCGGGCGGCCGGCGGCGTGCACGCCGAGGCCCTGGGCATGATCGGCGAGCGCCTGGAGACGGCGGCCGGCGCCTACGAAGCGGCACTGACCTTTGTGCTGGAACACATCCGCGAGGACATCCGGGGCGTCTTCACGGGCAGCGTGCCGTGCCTGATGCTGGCCGGGACGGCGCACGCGGGCTGGCAGCTGGGGCGTGCCGCCCTGGCGGCGGCCGCCGCCATCGACGCGGGTTCGACCGACGCCTTCCACCCGAACAAGATCGCCACGGCCGTGCAGTACGCCGCCCACGTGCTGCCGCGCACGCTGGCGCTGCAGTCCGCCATCCGGGACGGCGGGCTGGCGGACCGCTATGTGCGCCAGACGCAGATATAGACATAACCATCAGGTATTTCAATAGCTGTTTATATTCTGCAAGAATCTTAAGTGTCTAAACTAATTCGCCGCCCGGATCGTCCGGGCGGCAGGCACTTGAAACGGAGCTATTGATGGCCACTCTGCGTCTGGGCGACACCGCCCCCGATTTCGAACAGGAATCCTCCCTGGGCAAGATCAAGTTTCATGAATTCCTGGGCAACGGCTGGGGCGTCCTGTTCTCCCACCCGGCCGACTTCACGCCGGTCTGCACCACCGAACTGGGCTACACCGCCATCCTGTCGGGCGAATTCGCCAAGCGCGGCGCCAAGGTGATCGCCGTGTCGGTCGACGGCAAGCAGTCGCACCTGGACTGGATCAAGGACATCAACGACACCCAGAAGACCAACGTCCAGTACCCGATCCTGGCCGACGAGGACCGCAAGGTCGCGACCCTGTACGACATGATCCACCCGAACGCCAGCACCACCGCCACGGTGCGTTCGGTGTTCGTCATCGATCCGAACAAGAAGATCCGCCTGATCCTGACCTATCCGGCCAGCACGGGCCGCAACTTCGACGAAATCCTGCGCGCGCTGGATTCCCTGCAACTGACCGACAACTACAGCGTCGCCACCCCGGTGAACTGGAAGCAGGGCGAGGACGTCATCATCGCCCCGTCGATCAAGGACCCGGCCGTCCTGAAGGAAAAATTCCCCAAGGGCTACACCGAAATCCGTCCCTACCTGCGCACCACGCCGCAGCCGGACCTCTGATCCTTTACGGATCGGATCCCGGGCATGCCGGTCCCGCCACGCGGGCCGGCCGGACCCCGGCGCCGGACAGCGTCCGCCGCCGGGGTTTTCTTTATCCGGGGCGGACGGATACCATGTCATTCATGGAACAGACAAGCACACGGGAATGGCTGCGGACGCTGGTGGCCTTCGACACGACCAGCCGGAATTCCAATCTGGCGCTGATCGAGACGATCCGCGACGCGCTGGCGGCGCAGGGCGTCACGTCCGAACTCACCCATGCGCCGGAGGGCGGCAAGGCCAATCTGTTCGCCACGCTGCCCGCCCATGACGGCACCACGCAGGGCGGCATCGTACTGTCCGGCCACACCGACGTCGTGCCGGTGGATGGGCAGGACTGGAGCTCTGATCCGTTTGCGCTCACGGAAAAGGGCGGCAAACTGTACGGCCGGGGCACGGCCGACATGAAGGGCTTCATCGCGGCCTCGCTCGCCCTCGTGCCGCATTTCCTGTCCCTGAAGCGGTCCAGGCCCCTGCACCTGGCCTTTTCCTATGACGAGGAAGTCGGCTGCCTGGGCGCGCCCGTCATGCTGGCGGCACTCAAGCGGCGCGGCCTGCGCGCCGAGGGCTGCGTGGTGGGCGAGCCCACCGGGATGCGCGTGGTGGTGGCGCACAAGGGCATGAATCTGTACCGCTGCCGGGTGCACGGCAAGGCGGCGCATTCCTCGCTGACGCCGCGCGGCTGCAATGCCATTGAATACGCCGCCCGTCTGATCTGCCACGTGCGGGACCTGGCGGACGAGCTCCAGTCCCGGGGACCCTACGACGATGCGTTCGACGTGCCGTTCACCACGATGGGCACCAATCTGATCGCCGGCGGGATCGCGGTGAACACCATCCCGGACGCCTGCGAATTCAGCTACGAATTCCGCAACCTGCCCGGCATGTCGCCGGACGCCATCCAGGGCAGGATCGAGGCGTACATCCAGGAAGAATTGCTGCCCCGGATGCGTCGGGACCATGACGCGGCGCGCATCGAGATTGACGCCATGCCGGTGGTGGTGCCCTCGCTGGAGGCTTCCGAGCGCGATGCCGTCACCCGGCTGGCGCGCGCCCTGACCGGCGACCAGGGGACGACCAAGGTCAGCTACGGCACCGAGGGCGGGCAATTCCAGAACGCCGGCATTCCCGCGGTGATCTGCGGCCCCGGCCACATCGAGCAGGCGCACCGGGCCGACGAATTCATCGAGACCGCCCAGCTGGACGCCTGCGAGGATTTCCTGCGCCGGCTGGCGGGGTCGTTGGCGGACTGATCCCGGTCCTACAGGACCCGGCGCCCCCGCGGCGTGTCGATGTGCGCGATCAGGCGCGCCGCCGCGCCGGGTTCGGACCGGCGCACGGAGACCGGGGCGTCCAGTGCCAGCGACGACAGCAGGCGGGAGACGCGGTCCGGGTCCGGATGCAGGATTTCGAGCAGGGCGAGGGCGCATCCCCGGTCTTCCATCCGGGAGGCCGGATGCGCGTCGGCATGCCATTCGATGAGGGCGGGCGCGGCGCCGTCCAGCGGGACCGACCCATCGGCGGGAATGGTGATGCGCCAGTCGAGCGCGCCCCGGCTCATGGGCTCTATCTGGCCCAGCGGTTCCGAGGCGGCCGCCGTCGAGGCCTGGATGTCGGTGCTGCGCACGACCCAGGTGGACAGCGCCGGAGCCGATCGGGGGCCGAGCGCATCGAGCCCGAACCAGCGCGGCCGGCCGGGCGCCGGGGCCGCCGGGTTGGGGGCGATCACTTCCAGGTACGTGGCGTCGCCCAGGCGCAGCAACTGATTGTGGGTCGCCATGCGCGGGTGTTCGCCACCGGCCCGCGGGGCGACGCCGAGCGCGTCGGCGACGAACGCGGCGCCGGCTTCCAGCGAGAAGGCGGTGATGGCGATGTGGTCGAGGAAGGTACGCGGCATGGGCATGCTCCGGTGAAAAACATACTTTAAGCCGTTTCCCGGGGCCGGCGTATTTCCCGCTTGCGCCGATCACTGTTTCTTTGTACAGTATTCACAAGCACTGTATAAAACAACAGTTCAGGCCGCTTTCGCGCCGGACGCACCTGGGAGATACGACATGGCTGGATCGATGGCTTGGAACGGAACGTGGGCCTGGGCCGGCGCGGGCGCCGCCGGACGCGGCGGGTCGGGGCGCGGGACGCGTGCCGTGCGTGTGAACGCCCCGGGTGTGCTGCAGGGGCCCTGGGTGTCGGGCGGATCGTGGGGCGGCCGTCCCGCCGTGCGCACCGCCCGGTGGGGGCGGGCGGTGCCGGGCCGTCAGGCGGCGGTCGCGGCGCACCGGCCCCGCGCGGGCCTGCGGATCGGCTGGCGCCGTCTGGCGGCGCTGGCGGGCGACGTCCTCATGGTCCTGACCTGGGCCGCCATGATCCCGGGCATGATGTGGCTGGGTGCGGCGGCCGGGTTCTGATATAATCCCTGGTTTGCATCCTCTGGTCCGGCATTTCCAATATAGTCACTTCGTGACCCAAACCCGGTGCCCATGATGCCCTGGAGCCTATCTTGAACCTGATCGAAACCCTCGAAAAAGAAGAAATCGCGCGCCTGACCGAAGGCCGCACCATCCCCGAATTCGCCCCCGGCGACACGGTCATCGTGAGCGTCAACGTGGTCGAAGGCTCGCGCAAGCGCGCCCAGGCCTACGAAGGCGTGGTCATCGCCCGTCGCAACCGCGGCCTGAATTCCGCCTTCACCGTGCGCAAGATCTCGTCGGGCGAAGCCGTCGAACGGACCTTCCAGCTGTATTCGCCGCAGATCGCCTCGATCGAGGTCAAGCGTCGTGGCGACGTTCGCCGTGCTAAACTGTATTATCTGCGCAACCTGACGGGCAAGGCCGCTCGCATCAAGGAAAAGCTGGTTCGCAAGGCCGTCTGATCGCGGCATCGCGGATCGATCCAAGGGCACCCGTTCGGGTGCCCTTGTTTTTTGCCGCCGGGCCACCCCCAGGCAAAATTTTTTGGCGCGTTCGAGCCGCGCCGGAATTTCACCATCGGGATTTCATGTCGTATCGGATGCCGGAAACGGACGGGAATCGCATCGCGCGTTTCGATCCCCAGATCCAGCCCATCCTGCCCAGCGCGCCCTTGCCGCCCCTGCCGCCGGAATGCTTGCGGCTGGACGCCATCCGCCAGGCGTTCCAGCATCCGGTCGACTGGCGGGTCGAACCCCTGTTCGCCCAGGCCTTCGTGCCGGGCGGGGATTCCTATGCCCGGGCACGCCAGGCGGCGGTCCTGATGCCGCTGGTCCAGCGTGAAACCGGCCTGAACGTGCTGTTCACCCGCCGCGCCGATCATCTGCACCATCATGCCGGCCAGATCAGCTTTCCGGGCGGGCGCATCGAATCCACCGACAGCGGGCCGGTGGCGGCCGCCATCCGCGAAACCCGCGAGGAAATCGGCGTCGAACAGCGCTTCGTCCAGGTCATCGGCACGCAGCCGACGCTGCTGACCACGACGCAGTTCCTGATGACGCCCGTGGTCGGCGAACTGCTGCCGGGCTTTCTCGTCCGGCCGGACGCGGCCGAGGTCGCCGAGGTCTTCGAGGTGCCCCTGGCGATCCTGATGGATCCGGCCCGGCACGTGCTGCACCGGATGGAATCATCCCTGGGTCATGGCCGGTGCTATTTCGCGATTCCCTGGGAATCCCATTTCATCTGGGGCGCCACGGCGATCCTGATCCGCAACTTCTACCATTTCCTGGCGGCGGCGCAGGGCCTCGCGGTCCCGGCCGCCGGCGTTCTGGACGAACGGCCCGCTAGCGGGCCGGCAGGACAGGCGGCTTTCCCTCGTCCTTGATCAGCACCGCCAGAAACCTGGCGGGCCGGGTGGTGCTGGCGTTGCGGCCGACGGTATGGACGTCGTCCGGGCCTTCGTGAAAGGCCTGGCCGGGGCGCAGGACCGTCTCCGGTCCGCCGCGGACGCCCATCACGATTTCCCCTTCCAGCACGTAGATCAGGCCGTGGGCGTCGTGCCGGTGGACGGGATCGACGCCGCCGGGCGGGTATTCGACGAGCAGCATCAGCGCTTCCTTGCCCGGCATGTCGGGCAGGTCCTGCCGCAGGACCTGGGTAACGATCGGTGCGGGCGGGGGCGCGGCGGGCGGCTCGGCTGCAGCGGCGGCGCAGCTCAGGCAGAGCAGCGCCGCGAGTGTCTTCGGATGGGACATGGCTGTGTTCCTCGGTGATGGATTGGACACGGGTTCAGGCGATGACCAGGCCGCCGTCGACGCGCAGGACCTGGCCGGTGATCCAGGCGGATCCGGGCATGGCCAGCGACACGATCCAGGGCGCGACGTCCTCGGGCTCGCCGCGCCGGCCCAGGGGGATCCTGGCGCGCTCGTCGGCCTTCACCGCCTCGATCTGTTCGGGGCTCAGCCGCATCCGGTCTTCCAGGAAGCGGGTTTCGGTCGGGCCGGCGGCGACCGCGTTGACGCGGATGCCGTCCGCCGCGAACTCCAGCGCCCAGCAGCGCGTCATGTGCTCCAGGGCCGCCTTGCTGGCGGCGTAGTGCGAGAGCCCGGCGGCGGCCTTGTGGCCGAAGGTGCTGGACACGTTGACGATGGCGCCGGCGGCCGCCTTCAGGTGGGGCAGGGCGGCGCGCGCGAGCAGCGAGGGACCGATGACGTTGGTGGCGAAGATCGCGGCGATGCGGTCGGCGCCGGCCTGGGCCAGCGGCAGGATGGCGCCGGCGCCGGCATTGTTGACCAGGACGTCCAGCCGGCCCCAGCGCTGGATGGTGGTGGCGACGGTGCGTTCCGCGTCCGCCTCGCTGGCCGCGTCGGCGACGATGTAGTCGATGCCCGGCGCCTGCCGGGCGGCGGCGGCCAGACGGGCCTCGTTGCGTCCGGTGATGACGGCGCGGGTGCCTGCGGCGGCAAAGGCCCTGGCCGTCGCCAGGCCGATGCCGGCGCCGCCGCCGGTGATGAGCGCGATTCGCGGCGAGTCTGCCTGCATGGCGCCCTCCATCAGCGGGCCGGCGCGGCCTGGGCCGACAGCCAGGTTTCCAGGGACAGGGTCCCGAGCCTGGCCTGCGCGCCGGGCATCAGGGTCGTGTCGTCGATCCGGTCGCCGAAATACGGCGCGTCGTCGTCCTGGACGATCTCCGGCGCGGTCTGTGCCGGGCGCGTCTTGCGCAGCAGGTCGGTCAGGCGGAACGGCGCGGGGCCGGCGACTTCGCGCATGCCGTTCAGGGGCGGCTCGGCGGCGACCCGGGCGAGCGCCGCGGCGACGTCGTCCGCGGCCATCGGCTGCAGCAGGGCGGCGGGCGCGCGGATGGCGCCGTCCCGCGTGAAGGACTGGGCGATGGCGTCCATGAATTCGAAGAACTGCGTTGCCCGGACGATCGTGTAGGGGAGTCCGCCGTCCGCGATCAGGGCTTCCTGGGCGATCTTGGCGCGGAAATAGCCGCTGTCGGGCAGGCGTTCGGAGCCGACCACGGACAGTGCGACGTAGTGGCGGATGCCGGCGGTCCGGCCGGCGCGCAGCAGGTTGCCGGTGGAGGCGCGGAAGAACGCCATCACGGCGCTTTCCTCGAAGGAGGGGGCGTTGGTGACGTCGACCAGGACCTCGGCGCCTGCCAGCGCCCGGTCCAGGCCTTCACCGGTCACCGAATTCACGCCCGAGGAGGGCGCGGCGGCCAGCACAGTGTGGCCCGCCTGTTCCAGGCGCGCCGTGAGCTTGCGGCCGATGAGGCCGGTGCCGCCGATAATGACGATGTTCATCAGGGTTCCTTGCATGGGGATGAAACGGAGAGGGCGGGCGCCCTCCCGGGAATCGCAGGAGAGGGCCGCGTTCAGTCGATCGCTTGCGCGGGGATGGGCGCGCTCATGCCGATGGCCATCCGGTTCCAGGCGTTGATGGCGGCGATCCCCCAGCACAACTCCACGATCTCCTGGTCGTCGAACTCGGCCCGCAGCGCCTCGAAGGCGGCGTCCCGCTCGGGGTCGTGCCGGTCGGCCAGGCGGGTCATGGTTTCGGCCCAGTTCAGCGCCGCCCGTTCGCGGGCGCTGTACAGCTCGGTCTCGCGCCAGGTCGAGAGGCTGTTGATGCGTTGCCAGGTCTCGCCGTGCTTGCGCAGGTCGCGCGCGTGCATGTCCAGGCAGAAGGCGCAGCCGTTGATCTGCGAGACGCGGGTCTGGACCAGATCCGTCAGGATCGGCCCCAGGGTGGAGCTGGAGAGGGTGGCGTTGACGCCGGCCATGGCCTTGTAGGTCTTGGGCGCGATGTCCGTCCAGTTCAGGCGGGGGTGCGACATGGAATCACCTCGAGTGGGAAGTTGAAGGGTTCTCACTCAAGACGAACGGCGATGCCGTCTTGTGACGGCGTCATCCAAAAAATTTTCCATCGCGGCGCCTCGGCGCCGGTCGGCGGATCAGGGCTGCACGCTCAGTTCGCGGCCCAGGACCCGCGCCAGCCGCGCGAGCTTGTCGGGATTGCGCTGCGCGTGGATGCGGGTGATGCGCGCGCCGTCGGTTTCCAGGTATTGCGCCGATTCCAGCTTGTCGTCGATGAAGCGCAGCAGCCGCCATTGGCCGTCGGCAAGGGCGATTTCGCAGCGCACCCGGCCGCGGAAGCGCAGGCAGGTCGCCAGGTAGAGCTGCGCGATGCGCTGTCCGCCCAGCAGCGGCACGCCGAAGCTGGCGACCTTGCCGCCGCCGTCGCCGACCAGTTGGGCGTCGGCCGCCAGCACCGACTTGAGCGCCGTGAAATCGCCCGTCGAGGCGGCCTGGGCGAAGGCCTGGAGCAGGCTGCGTTGCGCCTCGGGATCCACGGGCGCCGGCTTGCGTTCGTCCTTCAGCCGGGTCCGGGCGCGGTGCACCAGCTGGCGGCAGGCGGCCTCGGTCCGGTCCAGCACCCGGGCGATCTCGTCGTAGCCTTCGTCGAACACGTCCCGCAGCAGGAAGGCCGCGCGCGCCTCGGGCGAGAGCCGTTCCAGCACGGCCAGCAGGGCGTAGGACACGTCGTGCGAGCGCTCCAGCGCCTGTTCGGGCGAAGGCGCGGGATCGGCCAGGTCCGCCAGGTCGGGTTCCGGGAGCCAGGCGCCGACGTAATGTTCCCGCCGGGCCTTGGCCGCCCGCAGCCGGTCGATGGACAGCCGGGTCGTGACCGAGACCAGCCAGGCCTCGATGTTGGCCAGGGCGCCCCGGTCCGCCGCGTGCCATTTGATCCAGGCGTCCTGGACGACGTCCTCGGCCTCGGCCCAGGATCCGAGCATGCGGTAGGCGATGCGCTGCAGGCGGGGGCGGTGGTGATCGAAGGTGAGGGTCGTATCGTGCATATCGGCATCCAGACGATCAAGGCCCCCATTTTGTGACAATCCGGGCCATCAGGCCAGGGCCGGAAGGGGAACGAAGGGCCGTTTCCGTACGGCCGGGACGCCGCCGGACCCCGGGCGCGGGACGCTAGTACCGCCGGGCCGCCTCGTTTTCCGCCAGGATGCGCATGTACAGGGCGTGGCGTTCGGCGCGGATGTCGCCGCGCTCGACGGCCGCCAGCACGCCGCAGCCCGGTTCGTGGCGGTGGGTGCAGTTGTAGAAGCGGCATTCCGCGATCGGGGCGGCGAATTCCGGGAACCCCTGCTCGATGTCGTGGGCGCTGAGGTGCTGCAGGCCGAAGGCCTGGAAGCCGGGCGAATCGATCAGTCCGCCGCCGTCGGGCAGGGGGTAGAGCTGCGTGCGGGTGGTGGTGTGGCGGCCGGTGCCCAGGGCCTGGGAGTGCGCCTGGGTCGCCGCCAGCGCCTCGGGCACCAGCGCGTTGAGCAGGGTGGACTTGCCCATGCCGCTCTGGCCCAGCAGCAGCGTCAGGCGGTCCCGCAGCCGGGGGCCCAGCAGGGTCCGGACCTGGTCCGTGTCCAGGGCGCTGAGCATGAGGACGGGCGTGCCCAGGGATTCCACGGTCGCCAGCCGCGCGCGGGCGGCCGCGGCGCCGGGCAGGTCGGCCTTGTTCAGCACGATGAGCGCCGGCACCCCGGCGCTGGCGGCCGCCACCAGGGCGCGGCCGGTCAGGTCTTCGGAAAATTCGGGTTCCGGGGCCAGCACCAGCAGCAGCTGGTCGATGTTGGCGGCGAACTGCTTGCTGCGCTGGGCGTCGGAACGGTAGAACAGGTTGCTGCGCGGCAGGATGTCGAGGATGACGCCTTCCTGGCGGCCCTCGGGGCGCACGCGCACCCGGTCGCCCACGGCCGGGCCGGACTTCTTGCCCCGCGTGTAGCACTGGCGCCGGCCGCCGCCGTCGATTTCGACGTCGTAGTGGCGTCCGTGGGCGGCGACGACGCGGCCGCCCAGCGCGGCGGGTTCAGCCATCGCGCAGGTGCGCGAGGCGCACGGGGGCCGGCGGGTGGCTGTCGTACCAGGCGGAATGGATCGGGTCCGGCGTCAGCGTGGCGGCGTTGTCGTCGTAGAGCTTGACCAGCGCGCTGGCCAGGGGCGCCGCGCCGCATTGCCGCACCGCGTAGCGGTCGGCCTGGAATTCGTCGCGCCGCGACAGCAGGCTGGCGATGGGCGTGGACCAGAACGTCAGCACTGGCAGGGCCAGCATGAACAGCACCAGGGCCAGGCCGTCGTTGGGCCGGCCCAGCTGCGGGACGACGCCCAGCCCGGTGTAGAACCAGAGCTGGGTGGACAGCCAGGCCAGCAGGTGCAGCAGCACGCCGGCCGTCACGAAGCTGACGACGATGCGCCGCAGGATGTGGCGGTGGGCGAAGTGGCCCAGTTCGTGGGCCAGGACGGCCTCGACCTCGTCGGTGTCCAGGCGCGAGAGCAGGGTGTCGAAGAACACGATGCGGCGATGGCGGCCGAAGCCGGTGAAATAGGCGTTGCCATGGGCGGAGCGCCGCGACCCGTCCATGACGAACAGGCCCGACAGGCCGAAATGGCAGCGCTTGGCCAGGGCATGGATGCGCTGGCCGAGCTCGGGGTCGTCCAGCGGGGTGAAGCGGTTGAACAGCGGGGCGATGAAGCTGGGATACAGCCACAGGACCAGCAGGTTGAAGCCCACCCAGACGCCCCAGGCCCACCAGGCCCAGTCGGTGCCGGCCGAGCGCATGATCCACAGGATGGCGGCCAGCAGCGGGACGCCCAGGACCAGGGTGACGGCCAGCATCTTGAGGGCGTCGGTGATGAACAGGCGGGGCGTCATGCGGTTGAAGCCGAAGCGGGCTTCCAGGCGGAAGGTGCGCCAGGCGGAAAAGACCAGGCCGACGGCTCCCAGCAGGGCCAGCACGGCGCCCACCAGGGCCATCTGGCGCCAGAGTTCGGATTCGATCAGGCGGCCCAGGGCCAGGTCCAGGGCCTGCAGGCCGCCCAGCAGGGTCAGGCCCAGCAGCACGGCGGCCTCGACGATGCGTTCGACCATGGACAGCTGGCTGCGGGCCACGGTGTAGTCGGCGGCGCGCTGGTGGCTGTGCAGGCCGACCCGGTCGGCGAAGGCGGCGGGGACCGTGTCGCGGTGGGCGAGCACATGGCGGATCTGGCGGCGCGCCAGCCAGTAGCGCAGGAGCAGGTCGCCCAGCAGGCAGGCGAGAAACAGAAGGGTCAGCATGTCCGTCCGGCCAATGTGCGAAAATCGGTGCTTTGCAAGCAAAGGATTATAGGATATGGCCGCGAACGATCAGCGCCTGATCTGGCTGGACATGGAAATGTCGGGCCTGGACCCCGAAAAAGAGCGCATCCTGGAAATCGCCATGGTCGTCACCGAACCCGACCTGACGCCGGTGGCGCAGGCGCCGGTGCTGGTGATCCACCAGGATGCCGTCGTGCTGGACGGCATGGACAAATGGAACCAGTCCACCCATGGCAAGAGCGGCCTGATCGACAAGGTCAAGGCCTCGACCCTGACCGAATCGGCCGCCGAGGACATCCTGCTGGCATTCCTGGCGCCGCTGGTGCCGGCCGGCAAGTCGCCGATGTGCGGCAACACCATCGGCCAGGACCGCCGCTTCATGGTGAAATACATGCCCCGGCTGGAAGCCTACTTCCATTACCGCAACCTGGACGTCAGCACGCTGAAGGAACTGTCCCTGCGCTGGAAGCCCGAGGTCTACCGCAGCTTCGTCAAGGCCAGCAAGCACGAGGCCCTGGCCGACATCCAGGAATCGATCGACGAACTCAAGCACTACCGGGAACATTTCATCCGGCTGTGACCCGCGCCGGGCCGCCCGGCGCGGTCCCGGCCGCGCATCGCCATCGCCGTTTCTTCGGAGTCCTTCGTGTCCACAGGAGCCATCGCCGGCATCGGCACCGATCTGCTGCGGGTCGAGCGCATCGAGCGCATCCACGCGCGGCACGGCGACCGTTTCGTCCGCCGCATCCTGGGGCCGGACGAGCAGCTCGTGCACCGGCGCCGCCAGGCGCGCGATCCGCGCCGGGGCATCCTCTACCTGGCGACCCGTTTCGCGGCCAAGGAAGCCTTCTCCAAGGCCATCGGACTGGGCATCCACATGCCCATGACCTGGTCGCGGGCGCAGATCCTGAACCGTCCCGGCGGCGCCCCTGAAATCCGCCTGTCCGGCCCCCTGGCCGACTGGTACGCCGTCCGCTTCGGCCGGGCCCACGTGTCCATGACCGACGAGAGCGACATGGTGGCGGCCTTCGTCGTGATCGAGGCCCTGCCCGCCGGGCCGCAAGCCAAGGAAAACATCGCATGACCCTGTCACAGCATACGCAGTCGGGCGGCCGCGCCGCCATGCCCCCGGGCCCCGTCATGGTCGACGTGGCCGGCCTGGAACTGACCGACGCCGAACGCGCCCGCCTGCGCCACCCCCTGGTCGGGGGCGTGATCCTGTTCGCGCGCAATTTCTCCGACCGTGCCCAGCTGACCGCCCTGTGCGCCGCGATCCACGCCGCGCGCGACGAGCCCCTGCTGATCGCCGTGGACCACGAAGGCGGCCGGGTGCAGCGGTTCCGCACCGACGGCTTCACCCCGCTGCCGGCGATGCGGGCCTTCGGCCAGTGGTACGACCGCGATCCCCAGGCCGCCCTGCATGCGGCCACCGAAACCGGCTTCGTGCTGGCCAGCGAATTGCGCGCCTGCGGCGTGGATTTCAGCTTCACGCCCGTGCTGGACCTGGATTACGGGGTCAGCCAGGTGATCGGCAACCGGGCGCTGCACGAGGACCCGGCCGCCGTGGCCCTGCTGGCCCGCGCGCTGGTCCAGGGCCTGTCCCGGGCCGGCATGGCGGCCTGCGGCAAGCATTTCCCCGGCCACGGCGCGGTGGCGGCCGATTCCCACCTGGCGATTCCCGTGGACGAGCGGCCGCTGGACGAGATCCTGGACGCGGACGCGGCGCCGTACCGCTGGCTGGGCGACCTGACGCTGCCGGCCGTCATGCCGGCCCACGTCATCTATCCCCAGGTGGCGCCCGAGCCGGCGGGGTTCTCGCGCCGCTGGGTGACCGACATCCTGCGCGGCCGGTTCGAATACGACGGCGTGGTGTTCTCGGACGACCTCACCATGGAAGGCGCGAGCGTGGCCGGCGACATCCGCGCCCGGGCGCTGGCCGCGCTGGACGCGGGCTGCGACATGGTGCTGGTCTGCAACCGTCCCGACCTGGCCGACGCACTGCTGGCGGCGCTGGCGGACCGCCCCCTGGATCCCCAGGCCGTGCGCCGCATCCGGCGGCTGATGCCGTCCCGGCCCGCGCCCGACTGGACGGGGCTGCTGTCCGACCCAAGGTATCTCCGTGCCCGAAGCCTTCGATCTGAAAACCTTTCTGTCTGACCTGCCGCACCTGCCGGGGGTCTACCGCCACATCGACGAGCAGGGCGAGGTCCTGTACGTCGGCAAGGCGCGCGACCTGAAGCGCCGCGTCAGTTCGTATTTCCAGAAATCCGGCCACGGCCCGCGCATCGAGCACATGCTGGCGCGCGTGGTGCGCACCGAGATCACGGTCACGCGCACCGAGGCCGAGGCCCTGATCCTGGAAAACAACCTGATCAAGCGCCTCAAGCCCCGCTACAACATCCTGTTCCGGGACGACAAGTCCTACCCCTATCTGCACATCACCGCGCACGAGGCCCCGCGCATCGTGTACTACCGGGGCAGCACCCACGGACCGGGCCGCTTCTTCGGCCCCTATCCCAATTCCTGGGCGGTGCGCGAGACCATCCAGATCCTGCAGAAGGTCTTCCGCCTGCGCACCTGCGAGGACAGCGTCTACGCCCACCGCACGCGCCCCTGCCTGCTGTACCAGATCGGCCGCTGCTCCGCGCCCTGTGTGAACCTGATCTCGCCCGAGGACTACCGGGCCGACGTCGAGCGCGCCATCCGCTTCCTGGAAGGCCGCGCCAGCGAGGTCCTGGAGGACATCGAGCGGCGCATGACCGCCGCCGCCGAACGCCAGGACTTCGAGCAGGCCGCCGCGCTGCGCGACCAGATGCGCGCGCTGGCGAAAGTCCTGCAGCAGCAGACCATGGAGCAGGTGGGCGACGACAGCGCCGACATCATCGCGGTGGAACAGGCGGGCGGCCGGGTGTGCGTCAACCTGGCGATGGTGCGCGCCGGGCGGCATCTGGGCGACAAGCCCCTGTTCCCCACCCAGGCGCAGGACGAGTCCGCCGAGGACGTGCTGAGCGCCTTCGTGGCCCAGCACTATGCCGACAATCCGGCCCCGCCCGTGCTGGTGTGCTCCCACGCCCTGTCGGACCCCGACCTGGCGCCGCTGCTGGCCGAACAGCACGGCCATCGCATCCGCGTGCTGACCCGGCCCCAGGGCGCGCGCCGCGCCTGGCTGGAGCAGGCGCAGCGCAACGCCCGGATGGCGCTGGCGCAGCGCCTGTCCGAATCCAGCGCGCGCGAGGCGCGCACCCGGGCGCTGGCCGTGGAACTGGATCTGGATACGGACGACGAGGCGCTCGACGCCCTGCACATCGAGTGCTTCGACATCAGCCACACGGCGGGCGAGGCCACCCAGGCGTCCTGTGTGGTGTACCGTCATCACGCCATGCAGTCCTCGCTGTACCGGCGCTTCAACATCGCCGGCATCGAACCGGGCGACGACTACGCCGCGATGCGGCAGGCGCTGACGCGGCGCTACGCGCGGGTGGCCGACGGCGAGGCCGACATGCCCGACGTGGTGCTGATCGACGGCGGCGAGGGCCAGGTCGGGGTCGCGCATCAGGTCTTCGTCGAACTGGGGCTGGACGTCAGCCGCATCGTCGGGGTGAAGAAGGGCGATCACCGCAAGGTCGGCCTGGAGACCCTGGTCTTCGTCGACGGCCGGCCTTCGGTGGCGCTGGGGGTGGAATCCGCCGCCCTGATGCTGGTCGCGCAGATCCGCGACGAGGCCCACCGGTTCGCCATTACCGGCATGCGCGCCCGGCGGGCCAAGGCCCGCAACGTCTCGCGCCTGGAGGACATCGAGGGCGTGGGCAAGCAGCGGCGCCAGAACCTGCTGGCGCGCTTCGGCGGCTTCACCGGGGTGGTGGATGCGAGCATCGACGAATTGCGCGGCGTCGAGGGCATTTCGGAGGCGCTGGCCGAGCGCATCTACCATGCGCTTCGGTAGGGGCGGGCGCGGGGCCGGCGAATCCCCGCGGCGCCCAGGACCGGCCGCCCGCGCGCCGGGCCTCCTTCAGGTAGTATTACGCCTATCATGCCGTTCAATATCCCCATCGCCCTGACCTGGCTGCGCATCGCCATGATCCCCCTGATCGTGGGCCTGTTCTATTTGCCCGATGCCTGGACCGCGTCGGGCTGGCGCGATTGCGCGGCGGCCATCGCCTTCATCGTGGCCGCCGTCACCGACTGGCTCGACGGCTGGCTGGCGCGGCGCTGGGACCAGACCTCGGCCTTCGGCGCCTTCCTGGACCCCGTCGCCGACAAGCTGATGGTGGTGGCGGCGCTGTTGATCCTGCTGAACATGGGGCGCGTCGATCTGCTGATCGCCCTGGTCATCATCGGCCGTGAACTGACCATTTCCGCCCTGCGCGAATGGATGGCGAAGATCGGCGCCAGCAGCAGCGTGGCCGTCCACCGGCTGGGCAAATTCAAGACCGCCGCGCAGATGGTCGCCATCCCCTGCCTGCTGTACTGGCAGCCCCTGGAAGGCGTCCCCATCCGCGTCGTGGGTTCCGTCCTGATCGTGGTCGCCGCCATCCTGACGGTCTGGTCGATGTGCTACTACCTGAAAAAGGCCTGGCCGGAAATCCGCGACCGGGCCTGATCCCCGGCCCCTACTGCCGCAGCGTGCGCGTCTGCCCGATGTCGGTGGGCTGGAAATTCGCCCGCCAGGGATTGATGTCCAGCCCGCCGCGCCGGGTGTAGCGCGCATAGACCAGCAGTTCCTCCGGCGCGCAGCGCCGCATGATTTCCCCGTAGATCTTTTCCACGCACAGCTCGTGGAATTCCTGGTGGCGGCGCAGCGACACGACGTAGCGCAGCAGTCCGGCGTGGTCGATGCGCGGGCCGGCGTAATGGATCTGCAGGCTGGCCCAGTCGGGCTGCCCGGTGACCGGGCAATTGGACTTCAGCAGTTCGGACACCAGGATCTCGCGCACGAAGGGGGCGGGCTCCGACAGGACCAGGCTGTCGGGGCACGGCGTCTGGTCGGGTTCGAAATCCAGGTCCTGGTCGTCGATGGAGGTGCCGCGCAGCGGCGCGCAGCTGAGCTCGAAGGCCGGCCGCACCGACAGGATCTCCACGTGCACGGGCTTGCCGCAGGCGCGGGACAGGTCCGCGTGCAGGCGTTGGCGGACGATGTCCGCGTATTCGAAGCGTTCCTCGTTGTAGCTGTTCAGATAGAGCTTGAGCGACTTCGATTCGATCAGGCTGTCGCTGTCCATGGGGACGGTGAAGCGGCCGATCGCCACGACCGGCTTGCCCTTGGCGTTCAGCCAGGACAGTTCGTAGGCGTTCCAGATGTCCGCGCCGTAGGCCGCCTGGGGCAGGTCCAGCCCGGCGCGCGTGTCGGCGCGGGCGATCGGAAACAGCAGGGCCGGATCGTAGCGCGTCGAACCCGGGGTGGCGCGTCCCAGCGGGCTGGCGGAAAGGGAATCGGGGTTCATGGCGTAGCGGGCAGAGAACGGTCGGGTGCCCCTCGAAGGAGGCTGTCTCATGTCCCTCGGGGGGACGGCGCCCTCATTCTACCGCCGCCGCTCCCCCGCGCAGGCTGGATTTTCACATCATGGCATTTTCATTTCATGATATGAAAATCGAATGTTGCGCTGCGTGTTCCGGATTTTCATCGTCAGAAATTTAATTTCATGACATGGAATAAAAAATATATATATTTGATTTAAATGATAAAAATTTTCTGTCTTATATAAGATAGAAGTCATGTGTGCGGTGCATCATCGGCGTAGACTGTGTTTCATCGATGACCGGTTTTTTTCTTCTTTTCAGGAGCACCATCATGACCTCTCGCGAAACCGAAGTGCGCAATCTTCAACGCAGCTGGGCCGAGGACGCCCGCTGGCAAGGCATCAAGCGGGGCTACGGCGCCGATGAAGTGGTGCGGCTGCGCGGCTCCGTGGTGGTGGAACACACCCTGGCGCGCCGCGGCGCCGAGCGGCTGTGGGACCTGCTGCACACCGAGGACTTCGTCAACGCGCTGGGTGCGCTGACCGGCAACCAGGCCATGCAGCAGGTCAAGGCCGGCCTGAAGGCCATCTACCTGTCGGGCTGGCAGGTGGCGGGCGATGCCAACATCGCCGGTGAAATGTACCCCGACCAGTCGCTGTACCCGGCCAATTCGGTGCCCAGCGTGGTCAAGCGCATCAACAATTCGCTGACGCGCTGCGACCAGATCCAGTGGATGGAAGGCAAGAACCCGGGCGACGCGGGCTACATCGATTATTTCGCCCCGATCGTGGCGGATGCCGAGGCCGGCTTCGGCGGCGTGCTCAACGCCTTCGAACTGATGAAGTCCATGATCGAGGCGGGCGCCGCCGGCGTGCACTTCGAGGATCAGCTGGCTTCCGTCAAGAAATGCGGCCACATGGGCGGCAAGGTGCTGGTGCCCACCCGCGAGGCCGTGGCCAAGCTGGTGTCGGCCCGCCTGGCGGCCGACGTGCTGAACGTCCCGACTCTGCTGGTGGCGCGCACCGACGCCGAGGCCGCCGACCTGCTGACCAGCAACATCGACGAGAACGACGCGCCCTTCGTCACCGGCGAGCGCACCGTGGAAGGCTTCTACCGCACCCGCGCCGGCCTGGACCAGGCGATCTCGCGCGGCCTGGCCTACGCGCCCTACGCCGACCTGATCTGGTGCGAGACCTCCACCCCCAACCTGGAATACGCGCGCAAGTTCGCCGAGGCCATCCACCGCCAGTTCCCGGGCAAGATGCTGGCCTACAACTGCTCGCCCTCATTCAACTGGAAGAAGAACCTGGACGACGCCACGGTGGCCAAGTTCCAGCGCGAACTGGGCGCCATGGGCTACAAGTTTCAGTTCATCACGCTGGCCGGCTTCCACGCCCTGAACTACGGCATGTTCGACCTGGCCTACGGCTATGCCCGCACCCAGATGAGCGCCTTCGTGGAACTGCAGCAGAAGGAATTCGCCGCCGCGGACAAGGGCTTCACCGCCGTCAAGCACCAGCGCGAGGTCGGGGTGGGCTATTTCGACGCCGTGACCCAGGCCATCGAGGGCGGCCAGTCGTCCACCACGGCGCTGACCGGCTCGACCGAGGAAGCCCAGTTCGACCAGTCGCACGAAACGCAGCCGGCCTGATCGCGGCCGATGGATTGAAGAGTGAGAGAGGGCAGGAGAGCGAGCCCGCCTCGCGGCTTGCAAGCCGCTTGGATTCACCAGGCACGGGTCAGTCCGTCGTGGACTGCCCCGTGTCCGGGCTCATCTCCTGCGGTGTGCTTTCGGGAAGGCGGATGCCTTCCCGTTTTTTTTGTGCGCCCGGCAGGGCGCACCCACTAGAGGGTGCAAGTCCCTTACTCGCCCGACAAGGGGAAGAGTTAGCCAATGGCAAGGGTTTCGCGGGCGACTGCGAGTCTGAAGGAAGCCGGATGGCA